>Ga0181553_10002697_pt1 | contig 15487 bp, 19 predicted proteins | sample 011ome_17_FD_133753 | JGI IMG/M metagenome (GOLD analysis project Ga0181553, IMG submission 133753) | Coastal salt marsh microbial communities from the Groves Creek Marsh, Skidaway Island, Georgia - 011502XT metaG (megahit assembly) | ecosystem: Environmental > Aquatic > Marine > Intertidal...
GAGAAACTCAACAACGGCTCCGGTCTCCTCTCCACCGCAGTATATGAAAGATGTTTCCGAAACGTTTACACAGCTTGGATTCTCTTTACACCAATGCCGACACGTTTGCTTTATCACATCAATTGGACCACTGATGTAGATCTTGGCGAAGGTGGAAGGTGCCGAGAGATGTCTTTTAAATTGATTCATAACAAAAGGTATAGTATATCAACAGGGAATGAGACGTGTTTGTTAGTCTTTGTTTAGAACACTTTCGATTTCAACAAAACGGTTGTTATGAACTTCATATTCGTTCCAAACCCCTCTGAGTTCGTCGGTTATTCTTTGATCGAATCTGGAATCTACTTTGTCGAAGTTTCTCCAAACTTCACTGTCGAGATGCCCGATCATTGTTTCTGTTTCTTCGGCTCGCGAATTTGTGCTATATTCCAGTTGTTTAAGCTCTCCCGATAATCTCACAACCTTGAACCCCAACCATACGACGTATGACAAGAACCCCAAGCTGAATACAGTCACCAAGATGCCATTTACTATAATCGCAGTTTCCATAAGCTTTGTCTTTCTATTTTAAGATTGATCTCAAAGGCCTGCGATATACTATACCTAAATGATAATGAATTCCTTTTTCTTCTTAAATGCTTTCCGCATCTTCCTCAGAGTTTTCAGCTGAGCTAAGGTTTTTTCGTCGGCGGGCGGGTAATCCACAATTTCCTTCATCAGCATATGAATGGCTGTGTCCAGCGCGCTAATTGCAACTTTAGATTGATAGATTGAATACCGTTTCATAATTATTCTTCAGTCTTTTCTGTATCCTTCAGTCTTTCAGCCTCTTCCTTTTTAATATTAAGAAGCGATTCATACGCCGCTGAAAGGTCTTTGCGGTTCCTCGAGGAAAGCTTAGACTCCTTAGCTTGAATCCGCTTGTACTCAGACTCGATTGGCAAAACCCAGGGTTCGCTTTCTTCTGGAATTTCCTGGCCCGTTTCAACCATAATGGTCAAAGCAAGGCGTTTGCTGAATTGGTAGTTTAAGTCTGATGGTTTCATAATTAAGTTGTTTTCTTAGCGGTCTTTTTCTTGGTTGTTTTCTTTTTAGGTGGATTTTCTTTTAATCTGGCTTCCTCTTCTCGGGCTTCATTTCTTGCCTCAAGTCGTTCAACCACAGTGTTCGCATCCATCCAAATATCTTTATCATCAACAAGGTTGCTAATCTCTTCTACCGTGAGAAAGTCTTCATATTGAGAACGAAAAAGCTTTTCAGACCACTTCCTGTCGTGAATCACATTTGAATACATCTCTCCTCCTTTACCAATCATGCCACCGCTGTAGTTATGAAAGAGAAACGCGCTGTGTTCATTGATTGCAAATTCATCGCCTTGAAGAAAGATTAAAGTTGCTGCGCTCATGCACGCTCCGCTTACGTTCATAATGATATGAGCGTTGCATTCATCAAGAACTTGAAGAAACTGAACGGTGGTAAAAAGATTCCCACCCGGGCAATTAATATGAAAGTTGATTACGTCGGTTGGTCGAGCGTTTCGTATCTTATGAAACCACTCAATGTATTCAGAGGCTTCTCCAATATTTCCGGATAGGTAAAAATCCATTACGGATCCATACTCACCTGAAAAGTTATTTGCTTTTCCTCCGCCGAAAATATCTTCTATTCCCAAAGCGGAAGGGGTTGTGTTATTTGTATGCATATTATTAAAAATGACTTAATCTGATTTACCGTCTTCTATGTCCATACTCTGTGACAAGTCACACGCTATAAAAGATACGGCTTTTAGAATATCTAAGTTGGTGTATCCCTCGGCTTTTAATGATTTCAGCGTGCAGAATAAGTGTTCTGTAACGATTCCCCAATTTTCTTCTTGTAGATTGAATTCATCTTCGGTATTATCGTCATCCATATTGTAATAGTCATCCATAGTATTTTTAAGTTATCCTCGTCTTTTGACGATACCAAATAAGGATTCCCAAACAAATCCAAATCTGAATCGTGCTCCTAGTTTAAATTTTAGTTTACCTGTTGTGCAGTATGTATTCCAGTTATCCTTTAAAGCAGAAAAGTTATAACCTTTATCTGATCCTTTTCTAGCCACATAAGAGCTTCTTGACTCAGCTCCTACTTCCCATCTATCGCCTAACGACCTCCAGCAACCGCATGCGGTTCGTTGCATATCCTCCGTGATTCTAACCTTTGGAACAAGGCTGCATCTCGGGCACCTTTTCCATTCAACGTAGTCACTTGGATACCAATAGCTGTTACCCACGTTAATTCCCCGGTGAACTGGATACCTGAGATGCGCCTTATTCAATTTCATTGAATAATTATTCGTGTTTGATTTGCGATTGCTTTCCTGAGTTCTTATGAATCTTTTTAAGCAAACAATTCCAATCGCCTCCCGCTCTATTAATCGTCGACTTTGTACCAGAATAGGACAGCTGCACTGCGGTGGCCTTTCTTTTTTTCTTGCCAGTCTCGCAGTATGGACAAGGATCGCCCACGGGATCATCTCTGTTATCCATGGGATGACTTTCTTCCCAAGTCTCACCACATGTTTCGCAGCAGTATACGTAAGTCATTTTATTTATCACCGAGCAGTGTTGGAAATGCTTTGCGAACAGTAGCTTCAGTAAGTGTCTTATAAAGACCTTTAAGATTCTTATCCTTTACAGCAATCACAATCTTAGCGTCAGCAGCGCATAACGATTCAAGAAGTTTAATGTAAACAGTTTCTTTCTTGAGCGCTGGCAATGGTGATTGTTTGACAAGATGGCGAAGTTGTTTGACAAGCTTTTCAAAATGGCGGGCTTGGTTCCCTGCCACAGCTTCGTCTTCTTTATAAGGAGGTGTTCCTTCTGGGAGATCAAATTCAACGCCTTCTTTATAATTGGCTTGAAGAAGTGTTTTGATTCCAAAGGTTGCATGATCCTGTAAAAGCTTTACCCGTTCTGGAACTCCCTCGGCTTCTTCACAAAGCTGAAATAATTCGTGAGGGAGTTTGGTCCTATTATTTTTCGGTGTTTGTTTTTTCATTGTAAACGTTATATTGTTGTTTCTAGTATTATATATCACTTGATAAAGAACTCTTCTGCGCAAGCTACAAGCTGACTGCACCGACGAGTAATGAGATAATTAAGAACCTTTCCGTTTGGCTTAACTTCCTTTTTATTGTATTCTTCCCTGATTTGGGACACAACATCTTCCGGAATCTGAGAAAGATCAATCATACTTTTGTTACGGATATAATTGCGATATGTTTGTTCATCAAGAATCTCTTTCATGTCGCCATTACGAGAAGCATTGTACCATTCTTCAATCTTCTTAGCTCGAAGCGGTGTTTGGCGTGATTCGGAAACAAATACGTCATCAGCTGAAAGAACATTAGGAACACCGTCACCACTGTCACCACGAACTACATGCTCGAAAAGATACTTATGCGGGTTGGTATCCTTTACAAGTTTCTTGGTAAGAGGACTGAATTGCTGAACATTGTCGTACTTTTGAAGCTGAATAAAATCTTTATCAGCACTGATGATCATAACCTTTTCGTGGTTGCCAAACTCTTGGGTTGTTTCTACAAGGGTTGCAATAACGTCATCAGCTTCAGCATTGCTTACCTGCACTACTGGAAACGGAAGATACTCGTCAATCTCATCCCTTACTTTGTTAATGCTCTCGAAGATTGATTTCCAATCCATGCCCGAGCTTTCCCGATTCTTTTTACGAGCAGCTTTATATTCGGGAAAGGTACCTTTCCGCCAACTCCCCGCATCACAAGCAACAATTAATTTACCGTACTCATCGCGGTATTTGAGATTGTACATTCTCAACGAATTGAGAATCATATGACGCAATAAGTTTTCGTCTAGATTAGATTTTGGCTGTGAGAACACAGTAGAGATTGAGATTCCAGAGAAGTCTACGATAATCATTTTGGTATAGATTTTGTTTGTTACTACTATTATACCATAGAAAGGGAAGGATGTAAATCATTTTTTGAGGTTTTTAACGTGGCTGTGATGGATCCTCGCTTGGATAATTCCGTTATAGTATTCATCACTTAGCAGCACTTCACGATCAACCTGCTCCTTTAGTTCCATATAGCTCATCTCACCAAGGCCGCTGCAAAGGTGAAGTATTTCCCTCTTAAATCGTTCTCCGCCAAATTCTTCTACAAGAGCTTTGGTTTCAGGACTTGAACCGTAGTATGTTTGCCAATCACTTTCAGCAACTGACCGCCGTTTTCTCTTTTTACCTTTAAGCGGGGGACGAGTTATCTTCCGTGTAAACTTTTTCTTCCCGATATATTTCTTATCGTTTTCGGTATCTGTAAGGCAATATACAAACCCAACATAATCGCCGATCATGTCTGATGTAAATTCCTTGCCTTGATAGATCCACATTATCTATCTATAAGAAAATTAAAGCGATCCGTCGTAGGACTCGTGCGAACCACAGAATGGACAATATTGCGGGAATTCTTCTTTGTCGTAATCATCGTAGTCCATGTCGGTATCTTCTACGTCGGAGAAAGACGCCTCTTCATTATCGTCCCACGCGATTTCGTAGGAAGCATTACAGTTCGAGCAACGTTTATCAGTAATCATTTTTCTATCCTTCACACGACTTACATGTGTTTAATGATCGCGCAAGTTCCTGCGCAGGGTTACCACTTCTTTGGTAATACATTCCCTTTATCCCACTTTCCCAAGCGTAGATCAGCAGTTCATTTACTTCTTTTGGTTTAGCCTTTGGCGGGATCATTAAGTTAAGGCTTTGTCCTTGATCAACAAACTGCTGTCGTTGAGCAGCTTGAATAACAATCTCCTTTTGAGATATCTCACCAAAGGTTTTAAACACGTCCTTCTCTTCTTCGCTTAACTCAGCAAGGTGTTGAACACTACCACCATGTTGAAGAATCTCTAGCCATACTTCTTGTGTGTCTAGTCCTCTTTCCCGTAGTAAGGATTTAAGGTAAGGATTCTTAAAGGTAAACTTCCCTTTGGCGAGGTCCTTTGTAAAATAGTTTGAGTTGAGCGGTTCGATACTTGGTGATACTTGGCCAAGAATAAACGAACTTGATGTTGTTGGTGCAATGGCAAGGGTAGTAACATTCCGTCGGCCGTATCCCTCAAGAAGAGAAGGTTCTCCGTACTTTTCAGCAAGTTCTTCCGAGGCTGCATCTGTTCTAATACGAATGGTACTCCAGATTTGATTGTTATGCATCTGAGCCTGAAGGCCTTCAAACGGAATCATCTTCTGTTGCAGATAAGAGTGCCAACCAAGAACCCCAATACCAAGAGCGCGCTGAGAGATGGCAAAATTGCGAGGCGCATCCATGTGAGGGATACCTTCTGTCTTTGTTATGAACTCAGACATAACAGCATCAAGAAAATACGTCAGCGTTTCCACCGCATCTGTTACTTGAATCTCGTCCCATCTCTCAAGGTTAAGCGAGGATAGGTTGCAAACAAAGCTTTCATTCACGTCCGAACTAAGCATAATTTCGTTGCAAAGGTTACTAGCATAAATGGTTTTACCTTTGTCTTTATACACCTGTGGAGCTGCATTATTGGCATTGTCCGAGAACATCAGATAAGGATACCCGCTTTCAAAACGCTTCTTGATAACCAATCCCCAGATACGACGCTTTTCTTTATCGCCTTCAACCATGGACTTCATCCATTCATTAGAGATGGTAACACCAATGCTCATCTCTTGGATTTCATGACCTTCACCACGAATCTTCAGAAACTCTTCAATGTCAGGATGATCAACTGGAAGGTAAGCAGCAAAGGAACCGCGGCGAACGTTTCCCTGAGATACCACGCTCATAAGCTTGTCGTAAAGCTCCATAAAATGAACCGCACCAGTACTTGTTCCTCCAGTACTAATAGGAGCACCCCGACCACGTAATGCACCAAAATATGCGGATGTCCCTCCGCCGTATTTGGTCATCATAGAAACTTCGGCAAGCTTGGCTCCTGCAATTTCTTCAAGCGTGTCGTCGATAAAGGATCCAAAACAACTAATAGGAAGACCACGCTCACGGCCGAAGTTACTCCAGATTGGACTAGAAAGCGAGTAAAAACCTTGACCGAGATATTCTTCAAACTTCTTGGAGAATCCCTTTATACCAAGAATCTTTTCTGCGGTGTTGGCAATGTCTTTACAACGTTGCTCAGGAGTTTCCTCTTCAAGAAGATAACCCCGCTCGAGGAACTTTCGAGAGTCTTTGTTGAGCCAGTAATATTTTTCCATTATGTATTGGTAGATTATATATCACTCTTAATTAAAAGAGATCGTCTTCATCAAAGCTTTGGCTTTTCTTTGAATACTCAACGGGACGAGAATGAAAAAAGTCAGTCATGTTATTTCCATGAAGCTCTTCTTCAAACCACATAGTTTCTTCAAGCAGGGTTTTGTCAATCTCAAAAGGCTTCTTGAACCCAATACCTTCCATACTACTATTAATTCTATTCTTAATGAACTCCTTTACGATGTCTGCGTTAAGGCCCGGTTCTTGAATACCGTTAATCATCCAATCAACAATTTTAGCTTCGGCTTTAAACGCCTCCTCTGCTTCGCCACCAATTCTTTCTTCAAGCTCTTCGTCAAATAACTCGGGAAGCTCTTGTCGAATAGTATTCACGATCTTCATTCCAACCATTGCGTGAATGTTCTCTTCTTGGCGGGTGTATTTGACTTGCTGGTCGGTGTCCTTTAGCACGTTCTTGTATCGGGCAAACCAATTGATAATATAGAATTGGCTAAACAACGAAACGTTTTCGACAAACAGCGTAAAAAGAATAAGAGCGTAAAGATACTGCTTTTTGCTGTCCTTATAAAATCGGTGTGTATACTTACGAAGATACTTTACCCGCCCTTGAATCCAGTCAAGCTTAAGGTTCTCCTCAAAGATGTCTTCCATGTCAAGAACAGAGAGGAGCCGCTCATACGCATTGTTATGAATCACTTCTGTATTGGCCATAACATAGCCAAGGTCTTGCAGTGCAGGGTGGGGAAGGTTCTCCCCAAGCTTGGCCCAAAAGCTTTTAACCGCTACTTCGATTTGGCCAATTGCTGAAAGTGTTCGTACAATGATTTCCCTTTCCTGATCTGTTAACTCTGTTTTAAATTGGTGGACATCTGACTTAAAGCTAAATTCTTTATCTGTCCAAAACCCATTATGCATTGACTCAATAAAGTCTTCTGTCCATGGGTAGTGATTTGGTTTCCGGCTGATTTGTTCTTCAAAAATTGTTGGCATGTGTGTACTATTAGTGTGGTGTTTAGACTATTATACAAAATAATACCTCTGCTGTAAATAAAAAACAGAGGTATTATGAATTTAAGCTATTCGTAGATTATCTGTCGAGTCTACGAATGGCTCGAAGCGCTCCGGTTTCGGAGTCTTGAAGAACGACTGTTTTCGTGCGGTTAGCCGTGGCAAAGTCGTATACTGCCTTTTCAGCCTCATCCTGAAGATTGAGGTATTTAGCCCACCGTTCAAATTTATAACGGCCGGTCTCGAATTTATTAAAAGTTTCTGAACAAACGGTAAACATTTTCCAGTTTGCTCCCTGTGATGGGCGTTGTAAACAATACGTTCCTTTCCCATCTTTAGCCTTCTTTAAAAAAGGTCTTGGCTTAAATGCAACTGAGCCTGTTGACATCATATCTTCTTCCATGGTAATTAGTTTGTTATTGAGTTGAGTTGAGTATTTGAAACAATCACAGTAGATCCCGTGTCTGCATCAATGAGTTGAAAAATTGGTTGGCCGAAAACCTTGCCGATGGGAAATTTATTTTCTTCAGTTACTGTTATAATATTGTAATACCCAGGTTGCTCATCGCCGTTTTTCGAGTAAATCGTCTCGTCGCAAAACTCATAATTACCCTGAGTTAAACAGCCGTTTTCGTCTAGGTGAGCGATGGATTCTTCCGCGAGCAAGTTGGTAGTGGGATCGAATCCAAAAGCTTCTTCAATAATACTAGCCAATTGTTCGTCTTTTAGATTGGTGTGTTCTTTAATCAAATACAGCGCCGCAGCGTAACTGGCTAATGTAGTCTTTCCTACTGCAGGTACCTTATTAAGAAGGCGCTTTAAGTTATATACTAACTTGTGAAAAACATTATAGACCTTTTTATCCGCGCTACCCTTTGCCTTACGTAATACATTCCCGTTTGCATCAATAATGCCAGCCTTAAATGCGTTGGTTTTTTCCCAAGGGGTGGTCAGCAATCGCAAAAATCGAAGGGCATAGAATCGGTCAGTTAATGAAAGCATTTTTAGAGAGTTTGTAGTTTCTTAGCTACGTAAAGGTCGCTAGGTATATTTATAAGATCTTCTTCCTTAATGTAGGAAAGAAAAAGAATAAATGTTTTTAACGCAGGCCAACTTTTTTCATTTATCTTAAAGAAACACATATTGGTCGCAGCCTCCATCTTAAAGACATTATAAATCAAAATAAGGTGATTGAGTATCAACCTTTCGTGCAGGCCTTTACCATTTTCGTACTTAGTAAATAACTTCTTAAGATACTTGAATCTGTAAAGATCCTCGTAAAACTCATCCACGTCCAGAACCCTTGGATTTATATAATTCTGTGCAGCGTATAGATTAAAGTTGGACGCATTAAGATTACTATTACTAATCATATAGTATATATAACTAGTAGATCCCTTCGGGAATAAAGTTAAGTAGAATCCTTAACGACCATAGATCTATTATACCAAAATCCTTTAATCCTGTAAAGGTAAAAAGAAAACTTTTTACTAAGGTTGTGTTACTCTAGCCGTGACGTGTATCTGCCCTTCACTGATTCTAAGAACGGTTTCCTCAGGCGAGTTGTCAATATAAACCTCAACGTCATACACATACCTTCCAGCCTTTAATGAAGCGGACTGCGTCGGAGTCAATGAGATTGTAACAATTCCGGTCGTTGGATCAGAGTCAATATCAGCAGTGAAAGTAGCCGCGAGCGAAGAGGTGTACGACTTACGGATTTCTCCTCGGGCGGAGTACCCTGTTAAGTCGGTCGCTGACTGGTTGGTATCAGTAACCTCGATAGTAGTAGAAAAATTACTCCCTTGGTCAACAAAGATGTCTGTATATTCCGCCATATTTTAATATTGGTTTTTGTCAAAAATCTCTTTTGAGCGGACAATGATTTTAGCGGTAGCTTCCATACCATCTCTTGAGAATTCCATCTTGCTCCACTTCCGGCCTACTCCGAAGCCTGCTCCTTTTTGAGCCTTCGCATAAACATCCAGCAGATACTTTTTCTGCTCGTCGCTAAAGGGATCTTCACCCCTTACGTTAAAGATTTTTAGTGTTGCTTCTCTATATAGAGGGAATATCGCTCCTTCTACATCAAGCGGACGTTTCTTATCAATAATTTTATAATCCCACAAGCTATTTAGCGCGATTTGGTCAAGGGAGTTTACCACTCTCATTAGCTCGGAGTTCGCGTCGAAAGGCTTTTGGGTTTTTAGCGTCCGAGAAGTTGCTTCGGTCACGCCTTCACTTTTTTTTTATCTTTCTGAGAGCCAAAGTATTTTCCAACAGCCTGGTGAATAAGCGTCTTCAAAGGAAGGCCTTCGGTGTCTGCTCCGATGTAGTCGTAAATCATAACCGCAAGGTCATCATCCTTTGTCTTCATCTCTTCAAGATCAACGCCTTCAACCTTTAGGCCACGTTTTTTAGCTTCCTTTTCAGCAGAGGCAAAGTCCTTTTTAAAGTCGGACCAAGGATTACCTTTAACATAGCGATCAACTTCCAAAGGTAACCCAGCCTTGGTCAGGACTGTTCGGAATTTTCCAATCCAAGCAATCAATTGATCATCAGGAACCTTACTAAAGTTGATTGCCTCAGAAATTTCGTTTTCTTCAACCTTTAGGCCACGTTTTTCAGCTTCCTTTTCAGCAGAGTCAAGGTCCTTTTTAAAGTCCTGCGTGTTGGTTTGCTTAGACAATTTTATCGAAGATTTAGTTTTTTTGATTTTATATTTCGCCCACGGGATCCATGAGAGTAAGGCCTCATCAGAAACGTTACTAAAGTCGACTGCCTCAGAAATTTCGGTTTCTTCACTTGTACAACTCGAGGCATTTAACATTTCATCTTCATGTGCACCTTCTTGAGGTCCACAATGAGCGGCCTTGATGTATCCATAAGAAGCCATTAGTGCATCTTTTTTCATACCTCGCAAATCCTTCATCATTGCCGTAAGCATGTCTTTCTTTGTTCCGATCCCTTGCATACCTTCTTTTGTATTACAATGAGCAGCTTTAATATATTGGTAACTTGCTTTAATATCGGCGACCTTCATGCTTCGAAGTTCCCTCTTCATTGCAGTAAGAAGATCAATTTTAGTTTTAGGCATATGAGCATCGTCATAAGTCATACTACGAACAACTGCGGCATCATTTTCATCGTATGTTTCGCTATACGTTGTAATGTCATCATAATTAATCTCGACTTCCGCACCATCACGATCCATAGCAAAGATGGATTTATCCAGCCACAGCTCAGAAGTATCAAAACCCTGTTCGGTATTTTTTGGGCTGAAAATCGTATACTCGCGACCACTGCTTGTCTGAATAACCCCTTCAGGCTTTTTCATAGTGCGGAGTAAACTTCTTTTATTAAACTTTCCTGCTTTAAGAGGAATAAGAGTTCCAGAATCACCTTTATCTGGTGTTTCATCGTATTGAATCTCTGCAGCAGAGTCTTCGTTAAGGATGTCTTTTAATGATTTCATTTGATGTTATTTATCAATTTATTATAGTTAAGTCTTGGATAAACGCTTTACTTGTGGTTTGTTCGTTTTTAATTGAAACGTAATTAGTAAACCTTTCGGCAATTTCATATTCCTGTTCGTCCTTTTTATTAAAGACTCGATCGCCAACATTAAAAATCTCACCAGCGATATACTTCTCGCGGAGCGAAGTTGTCTCAAGTTCAATGTGTTTTCTAAAGTTTGTTGATTCCTTTAGCCCCATACCTTTACGAACAGCATTCATTAGATCGGCAACTCCACGAAAGTTCTTGGGCATTCCAAGGGTAAAGGTTTTAAGATCGTTATCAGCAGCAGCTGCGCGCATTTTACTTGCGCTCATAGCCTCTACCGCATCATCGGAATCAGGATCTCTTGCACCTGCGCTTTTTACTTCAATACCATATTGGAAATCATAGAATCCATGCCGGCCTTCTACACCATTGTATTTTCCAAGGGTTTGCTTAAATTCATTAACCCTGTCGCTTCCAACTACAACAATCAATTTATTATACCCATCATCATGAGCTTTACTCGCTGCATTAAAAATGTTCTTGATAGATGGGTCAAGAATAAAACTCCTTCCGTGGTCTGGAAACATCTTCCGGAGGAATTTAATCTTATCTTTATAACTTAAAGGATTTTTCTTCGGGTCAGCTGATTGCGAAGCGTGAATACGGTAATCGTTACCCTTAGCAATAGAAGAAACCTTTTTGAATAGTTTCCCGTGACCTACAGTTGGCGGATTGAACCGACCAAAGGTAATCACCAAGGGCTTTACAGTTTCTTCACTAAATTGCTTAAATGATTTCATCTATTACTATTTATAAGGTTTAGTGATCCCAGCCTTTTAATACGTCAGGTGAGAAATTGTTGGTAGAGAATTCCAATCTATCCACCAGCTTAACTGCGCCCCCGCCTGTTTTGTCGATTGCAACAAACCCTTCTTGACCTGTTACCTTAAACCCATTCTTGGTGCGAATAAACGTATCAATCTTTTTAAGGGAATCGAGCTTCTTAATGATAATAAGCTTGGCAGCTACAATAGCTTTTTGCAAATCGTATATCAAGGCAAGGTTAGTTTTGTTCTGTGGAGAAAAGAACTTCATGAATTCCTCTTCCCGCTTGTTAACTCCTTCTTTACCTCTTTCGCTTTTTCGTTGCTGCCGCTCTTTTTCATAGCGGTCTGCTGCCCATTTAATCAGTCCGTCAACGTGTTTCTTTGAATCAGCGGGTAACTCTTCAGACCGTCGAACAAATGTGTTGTTATATGTTTCAAGAGTTTGTGCAAGTTGCGGATTGTTCTCGATCGCTTTAAGGGTTGAACCCGCAATCTTTTGGAAAATCTTACCAGCATTTGAAAGAGCGGTCGTAACCTCTTTGGTCTCATCTGCGTCCATTAATGCATTACCAGTAAGGTCAGGTGTTCTTGCGTCTTGATACCAAACACTTGGAACAGACTTAAGAGAACTAATGTCAACGTTAAATGAAGCCTTCATATTCTCGAATGAAGTACCACTGTATGACGTGTGAAACACGATACCCATCTTCGAGCCTTTGATCTTCTTCCCGCCAGAGCTATCAGCAGGAACCGCATACACAATCGTATTTGGCTGGAAAGTAATGTGTGACACACCGTTGATCTTTTGTGTTTTAAGATCGGATTTGGTATACATCATATCACCTTGCAGAACACCTTTGATACCAAGTTTGGAAAGCTCTTCAAAAGCCACGATAAGCTTAGCCTGAAGATCGCCGCTGGTATCGGCTTTAACATCTTCAACTGATTTATATACCTTTGGATCTTTATTGAAGATACCTTTTTTAGCAACAAAGAATTTGCCATCACTTGGATCAATACCAGCAAACACCGCAGGTGCGCCATCCCATTTGACCGTAACATCACTGCTGCTACTTGCGTTTCCGGCAAGCATATCTCTTAATGATCGTAGAGCAAAGATTGCTTCCTTCGCTCCTTTAACACCGCCATATAAAACGGAATCCTCGATGTGCGTCATGTGCGTGTTTTTCCCCGCAGCTTCAGCAATATATTTTTTAAAAGATTTCATATGGGATAGTATTATTTATACAAACATTATGGAGTGCCACATGTAAATTCTTTATTGGGATCAACGCTTAACTTGCACATGGACATAAAGTCAGCAGACACTAAAATCGGATGATCCATATTACTTCTATCAGCCAAAGAAAATGTAATATCCCTGTAAACCCTATCGCCTAGTTTAACATCAAATAAAACCATCGGTCTCTTTTCAGGATTGCCTTCATCGCCTCTCCTTTTAATAACAGATAGTTTAGGTAAAAGATCTTTTACCATTTTTTTATCGGTACCTTGTATATAAAACTCAACCTTATTTCCTTTTATCTTCAGGTCAGTAACACCAACTGAGTTTTTGGATCCATTACCCGTATCCATTTTAGCTGTCAGCGGCCCAACGGAAGGATTCAGAAAACTCATGTATTCCAGAACGCCAACTTGTTTTGTTTGGTATGACCAACAGTCTTTATCAAGTATGCGATTGATTAACTTACCAATTAACTGAGTTCCTGTTATGTTCTTTCCTTTTTCTATATCAAAGTAACTGGCCTTAGATCCTGGAGAAGGATTAACTTCTAGAACATAGTACTTTCCATTGCTTTGAATAATATCCACTCCACAATAAAAGCAATCAACGGATTTAGCAGCCTTAATAGCCAATTCAATTTCTTCTTCAGTTGGATTATAAGCCTCAACAGCTGAACCTAAAGAAACGTTTGTACGAAAATCGCCGGACATCTTTTTGCGTTTACTCCCTGCGATGGCTTTACCGTTTAATACAAGAATTCTCCTATCGTCTTTAATAGATTTTAGTTCTTGAAGTATTAATTCAACAGAGCTTTCATCGTCTCCGCGCATAGCTTGTATAACCGATACCAAACTCTCCCGTGAGTCGATTTTCATAACACCTTTGCCGCCGTGGCCTTCAGTGACTTTTAAAACAAGAGGAAACTTTCCGCCGACCTCTTCAACAGCTTTATCAATATATTCGATATCGCTGACCAAACAGGTTTTAGGAGTAGGAACCTTATCGTTAACGAAATTGATATAAGAGTTAAATTTATTACTTGCGGTCTTTACGCTTTCGGGTGAATTGATACAAAAGATCCCGTGGTCAGAAAGCATTGAGTGGAGGATTGCCGCATTCTTACTTGTAGCAGCCGTTCTTCTCGCAATGCATAGCACATTGTCACCGCGTTTAATTTCCAAGCTCTTTCCATCTCCGTCATAGTTATGAATGACAAGAATTTCTTTTAGCTCGTCCTTTTTGGACGCATAAGCTTTATTGGATACAATTCTGTAAAGTTCGATGTTTTGCTTTTTGCATACATCTTCAAGACTATTTACGGTAGGCTCTTCGTCTTCTTCCGCGGCTGTTAAAACTATTATTTTTAAATCGCTAGGATTTAACGTTTCTTCGTTTAAGGAATAATTTTTGAATGATTTCATCGTGGTGGGGTTGGATATATTATCCACCAAACTCGTGTCCTGCGACTCGTTTCATTTGCTTGGTGTATTCTTTAAAGTCAGGCTTCTTTTTATAAAGCTTAATTGAAATCTCGTCTCGCTCTTTACCTTTAATGCGCCACTTGAATCCCTTTTCAAGATGTTCGGGTTTAGTTGTTTTAACTACCCTTCGCTCGAATCCCTGTTCCCACGTTTCTCCTTTATACTTACCTTTACCTTCCTGCAATTGGCTGGCGATCCACTTCTTTGCTATATTATTTTGTGGAGCTGCATTTGCAAACTTTGACATTTTCTTGTAAGCAGACATTGTAGCCTTTTCAATATTAGATCCTTCTGAGTTGTCTACAATGATAAAGTTAGATCCAAAAAGCGATTGGAATTTACCGAGATTAGTTTGAACTCCATTCCACATATCTTTAACCTTTTCATCTGGAAGACTGCGGGGTCTTTCATTATTTCGTTTAAGAGCAGTATCAAGATCTGTATTAACAAAGATCATGGATGTATCATAACCAATCTTTTTTAGCGCTACTGCTTGCCTTTTTATCTTGGCATAGTCTTTGCCGGTTCCGTCAATAACAAGTCCAAGTCGCCCTTGGATATATAAACCCATTTGCTTTGCGGTAAGTTCTTTTGCTTTACCACGAATAGCTTGGCCTTGAGGGCTGTATATATTGTCAGGCGTCGCTTCTAATCCAGCTTTATCCAGAGCCACTTCAAATTTATCGTCTGAGTTAACAATCTTAAATCCAAGAGATGTCAGCGCGGTTTTACCAACCGTAAATGATTTTCCCGATCCGGGCCCACCTGCTAGGAATATCGCCTTAAAGATGGCTGGGTCATTTACGCCTTCTTCTACGCTTTCCTCGGACTCATTCATTCCTGCTCGCTTGCCCCAATCCAACGAAGTTTCATCCTTATCAATTGGACCACCTTTGGCCCATGTATGACAGGATCTTGCAGAGTGGCACTTAAAGTGATGCATCCAGCAATAGCCAAGAACACCGTCGTCATCAGAGGTTTCTCCAGGCATACAATCTTTCATGCGGGGAGAGATATCAAAGGCAACACAGTTTGCACAAACAGATTTCTTCGCAGCTTCAACTGTCGTATCCCAGTACTTCGCAATCTTTTCCCAATAATCACCAGGCTCATCGACATTCAACGGGCCATA
>Ga0181553_10002703_pt1 | contig 15462 bp, 9 predicted proteins | sample 011ome_17_FD_133753 | JGI IMG/M metagenome (GOLD analysis project Ga0181553, IMG submission 133753) | Coastal salt marsh microbial communities from the Groves Creek Marsh, Skidaway Island, Georgia - 011502XT metaG (megahit assembly) | ecosystem: Environmental > Aquatic > Marine > Intertidal zone...
ATTTCAAGAATAGATCTATCACTTGATGCTGTAATATTCTCCTCAAGCAACGCTGACAAAAGACACAAAAGATTCTTCATCTTCTTATTATAAGTGATGTCTCCAGATATTAATATCTTAAATCGATCTTTGAATTCGTTCGAAAGACTACCCATCTTTTCCTCTATCGATTCAATTGCTTTTTGAGATGATTCATTGATCAACTCTTTCATTATTTTGTTATTGAATCCATTATAAATGGCGTTCACGTATCTTTGAAAGTAAATACTGTAAACAAGGTATAACTTAACCAGTTTATTTATGAAAATCGACAGTTTTTCGTTTTTGTCTGAATTATCTTTTTCCATAAATAGGAATAAGTAAATCATAACCTTAAAACGGGAGTATCTTGATCTACTCCATAAGTGAATGAGAGCAGTATGTTCTAAATCTTTAAAACCTTTTGTAGCAAAATTTCTTTTCCAATTAGATATGACATCTATTAGACTACCTAGTTCATCTATCTCAATATAAACCTCATGGGCGTTGGCAAAATTCTTCCATTGGTTAATGTTGAACAATGTTTCAAAAAGTTGATCAAAAAACTTATCTGTTGAATAGGTATACAGCTCTACGGGTAGTCCATATTTACTAATCAAGTAGAATTGATATACATGTAATACCTCATTAAAGTTAATCAGTTCCTTTCCTTCCTTCTGGTTGATCGAATCTATCGTTTCATATAATTTACTTACTTCAGCAAATATTTCTTTTGGAAAGCCCCTGTTTTCTGTAAGGTATTCGAACATCCTTATCTTAAAAACGTCTGCCTCGTCAAGAGATAAACCAGCTGTATTAATTGTATCAAATATCTTGAGTGTCTTTGATAAATTGGCTTCGGTTTCAAGAACCACAAAATAGATTCTGGTAAATAAGTGCTGGATAAATTGATTGATATCAAACACGGCTTTATTCTCTGTTCCTTGTGAAATAATCCGATCTATTTCCTTCGATAACATTGCGGCATTAACAGCATACTTATTGAGGTCATTATCTCTTTTTAACTCGATTGAGTTTATAAACTCATTCAACAACAACTGCTGATGACCACCATTAACTTCAGTAGATAACCAATCTAACTTAAATCCCATCAATAAACTTACCTCAAACTTCAGTTGCAGTACCTTCAGCAAAAGGAGAAAAGTAGATAATCTTTGCTGACCATCAATAACCTCTTGAACTCCAACAGAAGTAGGTTTCGACAACTGCATAGTCCCAATAAACATGTTGTCTGAACGTCCGAGTCCATCATGCCCCCAAAAAGATATAAATATATCACTGATAAATTTCTTGACCTGATCTTCTTTCCAACTGTAAGGCCTCTGATAGATAGGTACTACATACCTGATCTTTCCATTTAGAATTATTTGAGTTTTATTCTCTGAATTAATTCGTAAAGTGTATGTTTTTGCTTTTATCGAAAACCCCACGATCTCAAGAATTTTATTTAGTATCCTTTACTTCGAATGTGATTCCTTTCGGATCCAAATATTCAGGGAATACCTCAATCATTTTCTTCTTGTACTTCAACAAGTTGTCAATTCTGATATCCGCATCACTCCCACCAGATTTAGCAATAATTTGAATCAACATTTCCATTTCAATATTTCTATGACTCTTATCTATAATCAACTTAATATCGCTTACATCATCCAAAGAAAACTCGGTTAACTTCTTATCCTTTCTAATAATTAATTGATTCTCATTAATTTTAAGTTCGTCATTCCTATCTCTGATTTCTTTAAAAGCAATATAGAAACCTACAAGGGTTACAATTCCTAAAATTATTGCGCTAGTGGTTTCTCCCATTTGATAAGTGATAAATGTTCTACACCCAAAAACAGACATCCATGCCAATTGAGAAAAAAATGAAAGAAACTCCATCCAACTTGGTTTATTAAAAATGTAATTTCGGTTTTACATTTTTAAAGTGTCTGTACTTGATTATCTCGGTAATTACAAATATTGATATAACTGATCCAAAAGCAATATAACTTATTAACTCATTCATAATTAGCACTTTTTATTCATCTCCTCCTCCAATTACTTTATCAATAAAGAAACTAAAGAATAAGGTTAGAAAAGATACCAGAATACTAAATACAGGCATGATTCTAAAATCAAAGAATCCAAAATCAATTTCTATGTATTTAGATATTCCCATTACAATTAATTCATCCTTGGTAGGAAACATTTCGTAGCTTAACTCAAATCTCAGTAACAAGTCAATTACAAAAACTGTAAGTAGAATTGCTTGAAGCAAGTGCAACCAAAACATGTGTTTAGTCTTATTAATAATCCAAGATCTAGGTCTATTATCATTCTTCTCTTTTACGCTGAGGTAAACCGAAAGCAACGTCAAACCAATAATAATAATCAACGTACTGATTAACCTTATCCCCTCAATGTTGTTAATCATGCTAATGATATCTGGTGATGCCATTTGGATCACTACAAGTAACAATGGTAATATGAAAGAAAGATAGAGTAAACTACTTCTCTTACCTTCGATAGAGCTAACTAATTTAATGAACTTGAAGTCATTGCCAGCCTCTTTATCCTCCTTAATAAAAAGACGCTTAGCTATTAAGTAAACCCCGTATAAAAGAGGTAATGTAAAGGCTAAACTTAGAAATGCGCCCCAAAATATTTGTAACGAATTGGCTATAAATAAGAAGGCTGAGTCACCTATTTTTTCTGAGATAAAACTAGAAACAGGGCTCATAAATGTCTCTTCTTCTAACTCATAGATTGTAGGGTCAAATATTCCAACAGCCAGTAAAAGGAAACAAATCAATAGATAGATCTCCTGAATAATATTCTTATTGGTAAACCATTTGTAATACCAAGGAAACGATGTACTAAAGCTGGTTAAACTCTCTTTTACATTATCTACATCAAACTTACTGATGTAGGTGTCTAAGATGAAATCGTAGGAGTTATGAATCAAATAAACTGGAAAATGAGTAACAACATCATCAATATCCCATTTAAAAGCCAATTCCTTTATATAGCTGTTGTAATTCTCAATATTATTTCTTTCTGGAAGATCCTGAACTAATTCCTTTAAACTACCGTTAGTTGCTCCCTCAGCAAATCGAATATCTGAATTCAATTTGTTCAGATTATCATTGTCTTCGCGTATATTTAAAAGTTGCCAGTTGAAATATTTGTCATAGAAAACCTTAATGATTTCAGCATCTTTAGAATTATCGACATTGTCTTTAAGTTCCTGCCAATCAAATTTGATCGATTCATTAATTAGCTTATTGTAGAAAGCAATAAAATCCTCATTTGATTGCTCTTCATTATCAATAAAATTCAGATCTACAACATATCCTAGCTCATTTCTAAAAAATATAATTCGTTCGCGGTAATATCTTTTAAATGAATAGAAAATATCATTCAATAAAAGTCTGTAGAAATGAGGTAACTCGTTTATTAAACTTAAGATTCCATCAGCTCTTGAAATCAAACCATATTGCCCTAAAGCATGTTGTGTTTGCTCCTGAACTTCACTTACGTTCATGCTTATCTCCTCTCCTACCAAAGAAACGAACTCATTTAATGACTCTCTCAAGTTTGCGGTCCCTAAAAAATCATACTTCGCTGCTTTAATTCTTAGGTTATTCAATAATTCCTTGACCTCACTAAACAAATCCTCTACTTCTTCAATTGAAGTTGAATTTGGATAAAGACTAATCAGTTTGAACATACAAAAGATCAAATGGTTAAAATCTTTAATAAACGGATTTACTCCTTCCTGATTTTGATTTTCTATAGTTTTCTGAATTTTTTCAAACTTACCTACTCTATCATAGAGATACTCAAGTGCAGAAAATTCAGATATTAAGACTAAACTTTCATAGAAAACACTTGAAGTTAGACGATCTTTTACATCACTGCTGTCGACTGCAATATTTAACTCTTCAATATAGCCTTTCAGATCTGCGTATTCCAAAAGAAAAATTTGATTAGTTGAGTATCGTTTGATAATCTTTGCTGTATTCCCTTTAAATAGTTCTAACAACTCCGTTCTACTTGTAAGAATCAACTCAGAACTTTCTCCAAAAAATGTACTAAAAAAACTGCTTTTAAGTTCTGCTAGGAGATTTCTACTGTTCTCCAGTTTTTCAATCTTATCCTCTCCGAAAAAAGCATCGAAATCATTGGCTGTATAACTAAATACATTTTCTGATATTTCATCACCTTGTATTGCCTCACAAACCAATAAGTCATCAATGTAATTTTTCAGTTTATTAAACCCATAAATCGGTAATTCCTCAAATAAATTAGTCGAGTCATTCTTTAGTGAAAGAAAGTTAATATGGTTTATCAAATCAGTGGAATCTATTCCATTTGAAGAAAGCACCTCCTTAATTTGAGAAATATTTTTAGGATCAAATACTTTTGGATGTTTATCCTGCAAAGCCAACACTGCTGAGAATAGATTATCTTTCTTTATAGCAGATTCAGCCACTTGAATGATTTGACAGAATGAATTCACATCAAGGTCTTTACTCTCTTGCAACACATTTAGTAAATGCTCTGCTGGTAAAGTCTTAACTATTAGATTCACTACCTTGGATCTCGAATTCCCAGCAGTTTGGTCGTTAAAATAATCTAACCAACTGATTAAACAGTCTGATATCTCATCTTGTAAATCATGACTTTGTTTTCTATCTAAAAAAGATCCTTTTGGTGAAAACAAAATTTTCTGAGATAGTAGCTCAAATTTGTGAAGATTTTCATCGGTGAAAAGATCTTTCTGGATATCGAAATCAATTGAAGATCTAAAATTATCTACAGAGAATATTGTTGGAAGTGGCAGAGATAATACATCAGTTAAAGTAAAACCTTCATTAAAGAGAATTAAATTAGCATACTGATTCCAGCAGTCTTCTGCAAAAATGGCATTTGTAATTTGGTCATTTGTCAAATTAGTTCCAGCTCTTGGGGCGTCTATAATCGTGTAGTTGTGAAAGCCTCTTCCATCATACCAAGGGTCATTCCTATGAAACCCTGGCCTGGCACCTGGACGGTTACCATCAGAATCTAAAGCTCCCTCTATAATCTCTTCTTGAGAAGTTTCCTCCAATAATGTATCTATTTCAAGTCTATCAATCAAAAGACCTAATCCCTTAAGGTGATAAGGAGTGTTTGGATCAACAGCGATGATTGCTCTACGATCCCAGAAAGCGCAAGTAAAAACGAACCCTTCCCCAAGTGATGAATTGTTTCTATCTCCCCTGACCCAGTATTTCCAAAGCTTACTTTTCGGACGATCCGTTAATATCACATCTACTTTATCTATCCCACCTTTCAATGTGTTATGAAGTCCTACTACCCCGAAGTTCGAACGCTCGTTTAAATCTTCGTGGTATGTCTTTTTATCATCCAACACATCTTGTTTCTCTTTTTCAAATCCAACTAAACCATCCAGAAGACGAATATCCCATGGGTTGTTATTAGTTTTCAATAATTTAGAAACACTTTCTAAAAAACTTACTCCGCTTTCAATCAATCCAACATTATCCATTTGAAATGGAGGCGTATTAGAGCCATCATTGGTAATAACCAACCAGATAGAGGCAATGCTAATAGGAAAGTCCGGGTCAATAGATAGTTTGCCTGAATCTACTTCAAGAATATATTCTGCAAGCACCTTATCCTCTGGTGTTATTTCATTTCCCGAAAGATACTTTTGAGCAAAATAAACAGATCCCAAAGCATCTAAATCCGGAGCAAAGTGCGTAACAATAGTAACCTCCTGGTTCTGCTTTAAATGGCCTAGGTATTTCTCAGGATAATTGGCTACAATAGATGCAACACAAGAATCTATGAAAATCGAATCAGGCTGATGATGATCAATTATGCCAGGCTCTAGAGAGTTTCCTGTGTCTAGAACTACTACTTGATTCTTATCCCATTTTTTGTCTGTGAAACGATCCTTACAAACAAAATAGTCTCCTTCTTTGGTTACTTTACTCCCTTGTGGGATGAAATCGTAATTAAACTTCATTTCTTACTTTATTTACAGCCCGAAAGCTCCTAAACACACTTCTTTTATTTGATCGAAATTCTTTTGAAATAGACCTGACACATCTTCTACACTTTCAGTAAAGTCATCACTTAAAGTTATACGCTTTCCAAAATGTACTCTCTTTGATTCAACTTTCTCAGCCTTTACATCAAACCTCATAGAGATATGTTCATGCCACTCCAATGGATGTATTCTAATAAAACGTCCAACAACTGGGTTCTTTAAAACATTGACAATATGACCGTCTCGATCAGAATTACCATCGTAAACATTATCTTTATCTGTTGTCCATTTCTTACCATCTAAGCTCCATGAAAGATAATACTTGGTCACCCACTGATCTCTATTAAATCGTCCTTGAGTCTTTACCTCTGATATCTCCATCGGGTCGGTCAAATCAACCTGAATCCATTGATTCTCATCATTGACTTTTGTAGACCAATTGGCATATTTCGGCTTACAATCTATTCTTGCGAATTTCGCAGCATGATTTCTATTCCAATCTGATGATGATGAAATTTGGGAATCGTTTAAATTTTTCATTTGCCAAACTGCCTCTCCATCAGCAACACCTTGGTTGGATAATATCTGTAATCCTTCATTTTCTAGAGATTTCAAGGCTATTATCAAATCTGCTGCTCTAATACTGTTGTGGATATTTATCTTAATCCAGGCGTTTAGACCATTTTTTAGGTCAAATCCATATTCAATCGAATGCCAGCCAAACTTCTTTGCTGAGCCGAAAGAATCACAGAAAGTATTGTTATAAACAAGATTTCTCCAAACATGAGTCTTGTTCGAGGTTAACTCCAACGCAGCTATATGATCTAAAACTTCGTTAAACTTATTTTGATGTATATCTAATAACTCACTCTTCGGACTCAGTCCGAAAATTTGCTGTTCCAGTCTAGCAGAAGCATTGACAATTGAAACGACATAAGCTTTAACCAGATCAAAGCAAGACTCCATATCAGAATCATTTTCAGCATCCACTTTTCGCAACGTACTTATAAAACCATCATAGCTACAAGTATCTTCTAGATGTTCTATTTTATCTGAAAATTGATTGACTATACCTCTTAGTGAATTGTATATTGGTTCTGTATCATAATGAGTAGAAGAGAATTTGACTCCAAACTGTATATCTCCATTCATTTTCTCCCAGAATCCTATTTTTAAATGTACTCCAACACCCTTAATTGTTTCAGAATATCTGATGTTGATTGTTCCCATTTTTGGATCATAAACCTTAATTGGCTCTTCATCAGTATAAACACTAATATATTCCGCACATTTATCGCAAAAATCGGTGTATTTCGCTAATGAATTCGTCAAAGGATTTTCATAGGAATCAACCATGTATGAATAGTCATATATTACCTCGTCAACCAAGTTACCGAATAGAGAATAAGATATTTCTAAATCATTGTAAACAGGTGAAGGATCTGTTTCTAAATCAACATAATATTTAAAGAATCTAATTTGATTAAATTGATAAAAGTGTTGGAAGTAGTTATCGTGGTTTAATAAGATATCTTTTAGAGGCGTAAGGTAATTACCTCCTCCATGTCCATTGATTTTCAGATCGTCATATTCTAAAAATTCATCACGATAATCGCTTAAGTACTTGTTGAATTTCTGGACAAATAGATTTCTCAGAAGTCCGTAATTATTTTTATTCGTATCAGTTACCTTATTCCAATCAGCAAGAAACCCAATTGCGATATCATCTTGATGTAGCGAAACTCCTAATCCTAGCTCACTCGACAAACGTTCTGTTTTAGGATATGCCTTAACCCACACGTAACTACTCATGTTACCTTGTTGCCAGTTATTTGTTTTAACTACCCATTCATTGCTTGTCCCCATCTTTTCCTGTACTTCGTCAATTACATATCTTACATAATCTTCAGTCATTAAAAAGGCGCGTCTATGTAAATATTCCTTGGTTCCAACATTATGATGATTTCCTCTTTCGACATTATAAATTCCTTTCTGACCACTTCGTGCAAGCACCCCCATACTTTGTATCCATGCCATACTCTGCACTACCCCAACCAATTTAGCTAAACCATCTTTTGAGAATGTTAAGTTTCCATTGCTTTTTAGGTCATTCAAATCAACATTTAAGATTTCTGCACGCTCATTCAAAATCTCCTTAAACTGGTCTTCATGAACGCCATAGTTTTGTGCCAATAACTTTAGGAAAAAGGCGTTAAACTCCCCACTAGTCAGAGCATCATCAATAGCTGTTATTAATCTTTTGTCTACCTCTGGAAAAGGATCTTCAATTTCTAATTTATTCGCAACTTCAAGAATTACCTCTTTTATCTTACCAGCATCTAGACCCAATCTATTTTTACCTAACGATTCAAAAAACTTCAGCTCGTCTGCTGAAATTTGGCCATCATCTAACGCTGTTTCTATGTGAGTTTTTAACTCTTCAATACTTTCTAATCGTTGTGCCTCTTGTTTTTCCTTTTCAATGGATTCAATAATATTCGGGCCAACTTTAAGTGTTTCTTTAAGTGATATACAAATCCACTCTTTTTCATTTTTTATCAAAAGCTGAGTTCCTTTTGGAAAACTAATACCACTCAACTCTTGTTGAACTCCAGTCTTATTAACTTCTACTATCGATTCATCTCCTTCATCATCTACAATTTTTGCTTCATCAAATGACCATAGCTCTTCCAATTTCTCACAAACTTCAATGATCGCTTTCTCAAGATAATTATTTACTACTTCATAATATTCTAAACTAGAAGGCCAATGGATCATTACTCCCTTTATTTCTTTGTGAGGATGAGCCACTCGATTTCTTAATTGAATGAACGAATCAAAGAAGGTTAGCACATTCGTTTTGGAGTAATTGCCATTTCTTTTATTCAATTCTTCTGTAACAAGCTCATTGTAAACCTCTTGGGTTTGATTATTTACAGCTTTCTTAAGGACATCAAACGCAAGAATAAACTCCGATATACTTGAAAATTCATTTTTCCCAATAATGATATTTGAAATTCCAATTTCAACTTTAGATTTCGACAGTGTTTTCAATCCTTCTCTTAAAAACATCTGATAAGTACCTGTGCTTAAGTTTTTATTATTCTTAAAGAACAGCTTTTCGTACTCTAGCGTTTCTATACCCGCTTTCCTATATTCTCCTATTATATAACTACAAACGTAAACAAGCAGTGTTTCCGAAAAGTCAATCAGTGACTTATGTTTTCCTGATTTCTCAGGATTGTTTATAGCTTTTTTTAAAGTCTTTTTCAGGCTTATTGGCAACTCATTCATTTCATCGATTTTTATAATACAAAAAAGGGAGGTACCCCTCCCTCATAAATCCACAACGGATAATTTCTAATTATACTTAACTGCTTTTTCCATTGCCCATTCTTTCCAATTAGACCAAGATTTATCTTCTCCCATTTGGTCCGCATCATTAAGAGTAAAATCCTTGTCAATTTCTAAAACTAACTTATAATGTGCTTTAGCCTTTCTTTGATAGATCACCTTTATTTCGCAATTCAAACGATCTGACATATCCTTTTCAAAATCAACTACTTTCATGTCACCAACAAATTTCTTTGAAAAATCAAGTACATCACTGAGTTTATTCAATTCCTTCAGATACTCATTCTCATCCACTTTATTGTTATCAAATCGAATAAATAAATGAGGAAAATTCAAAGAAAACACTCCTCTCGCTTTTCCCACGAAGTCGCTATTTCCTAGCTTATGCGTAGCATACTGATTAACGACCCAATCTTCTAATGTCTCAAACCCTTTAGACTTTATATACTCCAAAGAATCCATTCCAAACTTTTCTTGACAGTCTTTATCTTCTCCTATTCTTCTTGAATTTTCTCCTAACGTTAGGTTGTCACTTACCAAGTGTCTGTTATAGTACTCAGCTACTTGAACTTTGATGCCAAAATTCTCCATAAAGAGATTCTCAACATCTTTAGTTCCCATGCTTGCCTTGAGCGTAAAATCATCTGCTTTTGTGTCTATTTTTGAGGAAGATGTTTTATTCAGCTTAGCAATGGTTATATCGGGATTAGCAAATCTATTGCCTTTATATACCCTAAGGTAAAGACCAAAATTCTTGCGAAAATCGCTCTGCAGAGAACTAATCTTCATATTACCAGATATACTCATATCTGCCGACTTAAAGTTGTCTGTTAACTTCTTAATAAACTCAAACAAATTTTCTGTTTTTTGGGATTAATCGTTTAGGTCAGCTAATTTAGTATTATCGTCAGCGTTTCTTCCGCTGGCATAAGTTACATTTACTCTTAGTCCATAAACTTCTTTTACTCTTTGTTCAAATGTTCTCACTAATAGATTACCGTTTGCGCTTACTTCGCTACCTCTTGCTATAGATCCCTTTGCTAAATCTCCAATTTTTGTATCTCCAGATGCAATTTTTCTTCCATCGTATATTTTAAGTCCTCCCCCAAACTCTTTTTTAAATCTTGATACTATTGTTGATACATTGTTAATAGAGTTAATTTTAAAATCTGCCATTTGTTTTTGACTTTTTTTGAATAATAAATTAATGATTTGTGTTTTAAAACTAATAATTTTTTTTGTGGGAATCATGAAAATCTTAAATTTCATTCATCAAATAAAATAATATTATGAAATGTATATATATTTGTCTGAAATTACCATTTCAATAATTAGAAGATGTTTTTCCATAAAAAACTGATCTTTACCTTAATAACATTAGTTTTTGCATTGAATGGGTTCTCCCAAACCATTGTAAATACCGAAAAGCTGCTATCTGACACTACTGGAGGGTTTGCATTTTCATCTGAGCTGTTTGGAAATGCCCTTGGTGGAAACGCTCAACTTTACTTCTTAGAAGGAAGTCTAAACACTTCTTACAAAAAGAATAAACACTTGTTTAGAGTTTTTAGTGGAGGGGAATACGTGTATGAATCAAACGAAGTGGTGGCAAACAACCTCTTTGGTCAATTTCGCTACAATTATTTAGTGAATGACAAAATCAGTTTGTTTTCATTCTATCAATTACAAAGCAATAACATTTTGCTACTTACAAAAAGACAACTTTTAGGAGGTGGTAGTCGCTTTACATTACTTAACTTAGAAAAAGACTCAACACTCGACATCAAATTCGATTTAAGCGGAGGAATGATGTATGAAGAAGAGGTTCTAAATGCTAACGAAATAGGTTCAGCGGATATTCAAAGAACTCAATTACCTAGAATGTTGCTTTCTGGAATGCTGAAATTTGATATTCACGAACGTTTTAGCATCATTAATACCATCTACTTTCAAGGAAATGTTTTGGATCTAAATGATTATAGGTTATTTTACGAAAGTAACCTTCTCTACGCGCTCAATTCCTGGTTGAATATCAGTATAGACTTTGAATACAGATTTGACAGTGAACCACCTAGCGTACTAAAAGATCAAGATTTTAATACAAACATTGGTTTTATGTTTGAATTCTGACCATTATTTCACCAATTATTAGTTGAATCCAATCGTTCTAAACTCTTTTTAGTACTCTCAAAATCTTCTTTTATTTGCATGACGATGGCGTAAAAGCTAAGTCAACTACCAATTACAGTGCTCAAACAGACTATAATCAGTTTATGGATGATGATCAACTCTTAAAATCAAAATCATTGAAACAAATCAAGCTGCAATGCATATTCTTACAGCAAACGATCTGAAATTCCTTTTGAAGGTTTTGCAAAGAAGGATTTGTTTGATGAGTTTGGTTTTAATTTAGCTTTTCAATTTAATATCGGATATCGATTTTAGAGCATTATACAATGCGCTCATTTAAATGGATAATAGTTAAAGATGAATAGAATATCCTGCGTTAAAAAGCTTGAACTTTCGCCACTCGAGGTCACGAATAAGAGCAAAGCCCGATCAGTCATGACTGATCGGGCTTTCTATTTTGGAGTTCAAAGGAAGCGAAGCAATCCCGCCTCGAGTCAATACGAAAAAACGCTACTTCAAATGACCTTGATTTCTGAACGTGCCCAATGCTCTGTGCTTCTTATAAAATGCTCTCATTGCTTGAGCGATTTGAAGTTTTTGCTCATCTTCAATTGGAACTGACTTTCCTTGACCAACAATATTTGAAAGTGATGCGGTCAACTCATTGAATGGTTCTGGCGTTTTATCAATCCAATCATTTAATAATTCCCCGTTTATTTTTGAAGGTAATGATCCCAAGATTCCTAAATCATTTTGATTGTGCACTAAAATTCCAGCGACAGTTCCTTTGTCTAATGTTAGAACTTGATAAAAATAAAGTGTATGATAATCCAGTTGAATGTCTTTTTCTATTTCGCTATAATCTGGGAATTGAGTCTTCGCATCATTCAATATTTCACCATACGTTTCAATAATGCCAGTGGCTATCTGCTTTGTCAAATCAAAATCTTTCTCAAAATCACCGGAATTGAATTCTTCCAAATAAAAATGACTCACGCCACGGTGCGCATTTAAAGCTCGAATAAAGAAGTACTCATTCCCATTCTTTATCCCTTCATCATAGAACGCTCCAGAAAGTCTTTTAAGTGCATTATTAAAAACCTCCGTGTGCTTTTTGTTTTCGATTGAAGGATTTAAGTCTGCCATTATTCTCCAATAACCCATACCAGTCTTCATTTCGGTATAACTCATGTGGATATGAATGGAAGGGTAATATGGGTTTTGAGGATGAATAATAGAGGATAAGGCACTTGCTGAGCCTAGTTTTTTATCTTGATCGTCGTCGTAATGTACATGCGAAAAATTGACAGAAGCACGATTAAAAAAAGAACTACTGGTAGCAACATAACGCTCTCCACCGCCATGAATTCCTTTATCTCTTAACCAATGTTGAGAAATAAGCGGAAAATCTCCTGAAACTTTTTGAAGTATATCCACAAATTTCATTTGCAGAAATTTTACAAGATCCGTTGCTTTTTGAGCTTTCTTTGATTCAGATAAAGTGTATTCCATATTCCTTTACTAGGTTCCGATAAATTGTTATGATTCAAAGTTACTTCAAATTTGAATGCGGTTTGAAGAGAGAGGTGTTAAGGCAAGAAAAAGGTGGATGATGGTATGAAAAAAAACAGGTAGAATGACTGCCAAACCAAAAAAAGCAGCCACGATAATCAATTGGCTGCTTTTTTTAATTTGTTATTATTCTAGTTCTCATCAACCAACTCTCCCTGAAAACTTAAGGTTGATGTGATACTGGGATAACCTTTATAGTATGCCGTTCCATTACTCGGAATATCAACTATTAACGCATCAGCAACACGAGCAAATACATTTCCATTTGAATGCAGCACTGCGCTTACACGACCGGCATTCACGCCATACCCTGTATAGGTCCCGTTGCGATAAACATTCAAATTCACATGAAAATCCAGCGCATCAATTGGCTCTATTTCACCGGTAACCTCAGTAAAAGTTAAAGTCGAATTTCCGCCTATATCATAGTTCACCATTCCGGTTGCAAAATCTTTGGCGAGATAAGTTGTGCTGTTCCCATCGATAATCTCTACACCGCAAACTTCAGACAAGGTCAAATAACTGTTTGAAAAAGTATTGTGAATTGTAATCGTTTCTTAAGTTATTTCAAATGGATTATATCCATTTTCTTTCACCCAGTAACCAGGTATGGATATTTGCGTCTCGCGTCCTTTTTCAACATGAATAGTTCCGTTACCATCAGTTATAATGATCTTACATATCGTAGATGGCAGCGTGTATTTGAAGTACTCACTACGTTCTATTTCAATACGTGTTCCGTCAGGAATAGGCAATGTTTCTGCTGTCTCAATTGTCTCACAATCCAAATCTATCTTATCGCAACTTGCAATAATTAACATGGACAAAATTCCGAATAGGTAGGCTATTATTTTCATGATTGTTTGTATTACGATTTACATAATTAAGTCGCATTCAAAACAATCTACCCCTACTTTATTCTTTTTCAACCGTTTTCAGAAGGACAAGATTTACTCTTCCTGATGAGACAAATCAACTCCTTTAGTCAGAATCACAACACCCATTGCAATCAGCCAAAGGACTTTCACGTGGAATAGTGGCTTGTATATTTCGAAATTATCCGGAATAGCTAGAATGATTCCCATGGCAGCTAAGCCTAAAAGAAGTGTTAATCCTCCCAACCACATTGGAACCATTTTCCACTTCCACATCGCCGCACCAATAAGCACTAAACCAACTCCTGAAAAGATTCTACCAAAACGCGTAAAGCAAGTTACATATTGATTAACGGGCAAGATATTATTCATAAAAGCATCTACTTCCTCAGGAGATTTACCCATTGTCTCACCAACACCCCATGCACCATAATTATAATAGAATGCAGCGGCTATCGCCAAAGTCATTGTTCCGATAATAGTCATGCCAACACCAGGCAACATCATAACACGGAATGGCTTCTTACCGACTAGGGTCATAAAGGCAAATAAAGCCAAGGACATGGTCACCCATCCAAAAATGTGGATTCGATACATCCATATCCAATACCATACGCTCTCTCCTACGGCATCAAAATCTGATGCTTGAATGTACTCACCAATATGGTGAGATGTGAAGGCCCAACCTCCCCATAATAATAGTGCAGCTGCTATAAACAGCCAGCCTGTAAATTTTAATTCAAAATCTTTTTTCATCTTTTTTAATTTAGTTGTGTTTTTAATAGTTGTTCAATTAATTAAGCGCTTATCAAGGATTTTGGAGATACCAGATAAGGCTACTAACAAACCTTTTATTCTTGCTTGCTAGTTTTGGTGAAACCTGAACTGATTAAACCTAAAAATCGTTTTGGAAATTTTTCCATTCCAGAAAAACCAAGTGGAATATTGCGCCCTGATGATGGGATATAATTTTTACCGAAGATATAATCCCACACACTCAACGTAATACCAAAATTGACGCCGAATCTTCTTTCATTCGGCAAGTCCTTAGCATGATGCCAGATGTGCATTTTAGGATTATTAAAAACATACTTTAACGGTCCGTAACTCCAACCGAGGTTGGCATGATTCAAATGACCCACAGCGATCGTGAAAAAGTAAATGATAAAGGCTTGTTCTGGTGCAAATCCACCAATGAACATAACAGCAATAAATTTCATTGGGGTATAGAATACAGTTTCCATCCAATGGTATCTCAAATGCGCAGCAAACCCCATCTCCTCAACGGAGTGATGCACTTTATGAAATCTCCACAAGAACTCAAATCGATGCAATAAAACATGGGTAAACCATTGAATAAAGTCTGTCGCTAAAAAGAAAATCAACATTTGCCAACCCCAACCTAATCCGCTCATGTCAAATACAGAAACACCTGTAATATCAGCA
>Ga0181553_10002710_pt1 | contig 15444 bp, 17 predicted proteins | sample 011ome_17_FD_133753 | JGI IMG/M metagenome (GOLD analysis project Ga0181553, IMG submission 133753) | Coastal salt marsh microbial communities from the Groves Creek Marsh, Skidaway Island, Georgia - 011502XT metaG (megahit assembly) | ecosystem: Environmental > Aquatic > Marine > Intertidal...
CCTAAAAATGAGAAATAAATTCTTTCGAACTTTTTTCTTTGCTTTGGGCTTAATTTTGGAATTTTTTTGAACACAAAGTGAATCAGCCCAACGATGCCAAAGACGACCAACACTATGGTTAATTCGAGGAGGGGGTCGCCAGATAAAGCAATAAGGTGTTGAATGAAATGAAATTTAGGGACAATCATAAGGGGCATTTCTACCCCTAATGTACTAAAAAGTCACCTTCTTTTTTCTGAGTTCGAAGTTTTTACCTAGGTATACTTTTCTAACCATCTCGTCTTGAGCAAGCTCTTCAGGCGTTCCTGCTTTGAGAATACTTCCCTCAAACATCAAATAAGTTTTGTCGGTAATGGCCAATGTTTCTTGTACGTTGTGATCGGTAATGAGTATTCCAATATTTTTTTTCTTAAGGTGAGCAACGATCTTTTGGATGTCTTCAACAGCAACAGGGTCAACACCAGCAAAAGGCTCATCGAGTAAAACAAACTTGGGATCAGTGGCCAGTGCTCTGGCAATTTCCGTTCTCCTTCTTTCTCCTCCCGAGAGTAAATCTCCCCTGTTTTTACGGATGTGGGTCAGGCCAAATTCTTCCAATAACCCCTCCATTTTTTCTTTTTGTTCTGCTTTGGAGAGTTTGCTCAGTTGCAGTACACCCAATAGGTTATCTTCCACACTTAGCTTTCTGAAAACAGAGGCCTCTTGGGCCAAGTAACCGATGCCATTTTGGGCTCTTTTGTACATGGGATAGGAGGTAATGTCTGTGTCGTCCAACAATATTCTGCCTCCTTGGGGTTTGATCAGGCCTACGATCATATAGAAAGAAGTCGTTTTTCCTGCTCCATTGGGACCCAGTAAGCCAACGATCTCCCCTTGCTCTACAGCAATGGAGATCCCCTTCACTACTTTTCTACCCTTGTAGGACTTTTCTATGTTTTGAGCGCTTAATATCATTCGCCGCTAGCAGTTTTTTTCAATTCTCTTTCCAACCGACGGTAGGTAAATTTGGAAATAAAGATACTTACTTCATACAATATCAATAGGGGAATACTCACGATGATCTGGCTTACAATATCTGGTGGGGTAATAATGGCGGATAAACTCAATACGATCACCAAGGCAAATTTTCTGTTTTTACTTAAAAATTGAGGGGTAACGATCCCGACCTTGGTAAGGAAATAAATGATGATGGGGAGTTCAAAAATCAGGCCGCTGGCCAAAACCGATGCTCGTAAAAGGCCAATATAACTGCTGAGGTCGAAATCGTTGAAGACCTCGCCGCTTACTGTATAATTACCAAGAAAATTGATGGAGAGTGGGGTGACCACATAGTATCCAAAAAACACCCCGAAAAAGAACAATAAAGAGGAAACAAAGATAAAGCCTTTGGCACTTTTTCGTTCGTTTTCGTGTAAACCTGGACTAACAAATTTCCAAAATTCAAAAATCACATAGGGAAAAGCGACAATGAAACCGGCTAAAATCGAGGTCCATAAGTGAGCAGAAAACTGCCCAGCAACGGTCCTGCTTTGAATACGAAAGGGCATTTCGGTAATGCAAAAACTATCGCCTTGGCCAAAGGTTTCGGAAAGGTGACAAAACCATCTATAGGTCGGAAAATCTATTTTTTTGGGTCCGAAAATGATGGTATCAAAAATAAAATCTTTTGCAATGAAGGCGACCGATGCCAAAACAAGAATGGAAAGGCAGGAGCGAAGGAGGTGCCACCTCAGCTCCTCCAAATGATCCAAAAAAGACATTTCATTTGGGTTATTAGCCATTTAATCCTTCTTTAATAAAATCTAAAATATGGACGATTCCCTTATAGTTTCCATCCGTATCAACAATAACCAAATGATTGATTTTTTTGGTTTGCATCATTTTCATTGCTTCAAAAGCCAGTACATCTGACTCTACGCAACAGGGTTGTTGGGTCATAACATCTGAAGCAATAAACGTACTGATATCTTGGGTTTTCTCCAAAAGCCTACGGATATCACCATCAGTGATCAATCCTAAGATTGTTCCACGATCTTCAACCACTGTAGCGCCCAATCTTTTTTCAGAGATTTCATGAATGACTTCTCTGATGGGAGCTTTGCGGGGGACTTTTGGTTTTTTGGACGCGTCGAGTAGATTCCCCACCCTGAGGAGCAATCTTTTTCCTAAGCTTCCAGAGGGATGAAGTTGGGCAAAATCTTTGGCTTCAAAACCATTCAGTTCCATCAAGCATATGGCCAGTGCATCGCCCATAACCATTTGAACGGTGGTGCTGGTGGTGGGAGCCAAATCATGAGGGCAAGCTTCCTTTTCTACAGGGGTATAAAGCAGATGATCCGCTTGACGCCCCAAATATGAATCCCGATCTGCAGTCATTGCCACAATAGGATTGCCATTGTTTTGTAAAAATGGAATCAAATCCTTGATCTCTTGTGAGTTACCGCTTTTGGAAATTGCAATGACAACATCGTTGGTTTCAACCATCCCCAGGTCTCCATGGGTCGCGTCAGCGGCATGAAGGTAAATCGATGGAGTTCCTGTGGAACTAAGGGTAGCGGCTATTTTGGTTGCTACATTTCCGCTTTTGCCCACGCCGGTTATGATGACTTTTCCCTTACATCGATGAATTAATTTCACTACCTCTTCAAAGTAATCGCCGATATCATCCCGCAATGAATTCAAAGATTGGATTTGGATACCAATCGTATTTCGCGCTATTTCAGTAATGGATGAAGTTTCAATCAATTTGTAATCTTTTGATTCTTTTTTGTTAAGTAAAAATCTTATATTAGGGTTACAAATTTAGCTAAATTAATACTAAAGCTTAACCGTTGCATAAACAAAAAGATTTAAAGTCATCTCTCAAGCGATACTTTGGTTTTAGTCAATTTAAAGGTTTACAGCAGCCGGTAATCGAGAACTTAATTTCTGGGGAAGATACTTTTGTGATCATGCCTACGGGTGGTGGAAAATCCCTTTGTTATCAATTGCCAGCATTGTTAAGTGAGGGAACGGCACTGGTCGTTTCGCCACTGATTGCCCTTATGAAAAACCAGGTGGATTCCATCCGAGGGATTTCTTCGGACAACGGAATTGCTCATGTTTTGAACTCCTCTCAAAACAAAACTGAAACCGCCCTGGTAAAGAATGATTTGATCAATGGAGTAACCAAACTGCTCTATGTGGCCCCTGAGTCCCTTGCCAAAAAGGAAGTCATTGATTTTTTTAAATCCATCAAAATATCTTTTTTAGCTGTTGATGAAGCCCACTGTATTTCTGAGTGGGGTCATGATTTTAGACCAGAGTACAGAAATTTAAGAATCATATTGGATCAAATTGGTCAAAAGATACCCATCATTGCGCTGACTGCTACAGCAACTCCAAAGGTACAGGAGGATATTCTTAAAAACTTAAAGATTGTTAACGCCAAGGTATTTAAAGCATCCTTTAATCGACCTAATCTTTATTATGAAGTAAGACAGAAAACCACTCAAGTTGAGACAGAAATCATCAAATTTATTAAAGCCAGATCCGCCAAATCAGGCATTATTTATTGTCTCTCTCGGAAAAGAGTAGAGGAACTAGCCCAAGTCCTTCAAGTAAATGGGGTCAATGCTTTGCCTTATCATGCTGGATTGGACTCAAAAACACGGGCCAACAATCAAGATATGTTTCTCAAAGAGGACTGTGATGTGATTGTAGCCACAATTGCTTTTGGGATGGGAATCGATAAGCCCGATGTAAGGTTTGTAATTCATCACGATATTCCTAAGAGCATTGAGAGTTATTATCAAGAGACCGGGAGGGCCGGAAGAGATGGAGGGGAGGGACATTGCTTGGCTTTTTATTCCTACAAGGACATTGAAAAATTAGAGAAATTTATGTCAGGAAAGCCTATAGCTGAGCAGGAAATTGGCTTTGCACTGCTTAACGAAATGGCAGCCTATGCAGAAACTTCTATTTCTCGAAGAAAGTTTATCCTTCATTATTTTGGTGAGTCTTTTGATTCTGAAAATGGCGCAGGTGCTGATATGGACGATAATATGCGATTTCCTAAGCCAAAAATAGAAGCAGCGAATGAATTAAAAATATTGATTAAGACCATATCTGATACCCATGAGAAGTATAAACCCAAAGAAATTGTTAAAACCTTAGTAGGGGAAAAAAATGCCTTGATACTCTCCCATAAAACCCATGAAAAACCCTTTTTTGGTTTGGGAAAAGATAAGGATTCAAAATTCTGGATGGCCTTGTTGCGTCAGGCTTTGGTTGGAGGTTATTTTATAAAGGAGGTTGAAACTTATGGAGTAATCAAACTCACGGAGAAAGCGACATCATTTCTGAATCAATCCGAATCTTTCATGATGACAAATGATCATGAATATCCATCGGATTCCACCACTTCAATTATTGTGAAGTCACAAGGAAGTGCTGATCCTGTTTTGATGGATCAACTTCGTGCTTTAAGAAAAAAGGTTGCTCAAGAGGAAGATGTTCCTCCCTATGCTGTATTCCAGGAATACTCCCTAGAAGACATGTCGCTCAAATACCCCATCAGCATGCAAGAGTTAACCCAAATTAATGGTGTTGGAGAGGGTAAAGCCAAGCGATATGGATCAAAATTCATTGATTTAATAAACAAATACGTTCAGGACAATCAAATTACCCGTCCCGATGATTTAATCATCAAAAGTACGGGTGCTAATTCCAGTCTTAAATTGTATCTCATTCAAAGTATAGACAGAAAGCTGTCTTTGGAAGACATAGCCTCAGCCAAGGGGATGAAGATGTCTCAACTGATTTCTGAAATGGAGACCATTGTTTTTTCTGGCACCAAATTGAATATAGATTATTGGATTCAAGAGATTTTCGATGAAGATCAAATCGAAGAATTGAACGATTACTTTATGGAAGCGGATACAGACGATTTGGGAGTGGCCTCCGAAGAATTTGATGGAGACTACGAAGAGGAAGATCTTCAATTGTTCCGATTGAAGTTCATAAGTGAGGTTGGAAATTGAATTCCCAGCAAACATTTCTGCGAAGTATTGTTATCTTCGCCAAAAACTAAATTAATACATATGAAGGAGGGGATTTACGCCATTTTCAAGACCGATAAAGGAGAAATAAAAATAGATTTGAGCTATGACAAAACACCAGGAACGGTGGGAAATTTTGTCGGGTTGGCGGAGGGTTCAATCCCTAACGAAGTGAGCTCGGAAGGAATACCTTATTACGATGGCTTGAAATTCCATCGGGTGATTGCAGATTTTATGATTCAAGGAGGTTGCCCCCAAGGTACTGGAGTAGCTGGCCCAGGGTATAATTTCGACGATGAGTTCCATCCGGAATTAAAGCACGACCGACCGGGTATATTGTCCATGGCCAATGCAGGCCCAGGAACCAACGGCAGCCAATTTTTTATCACCCATACCGCCACCCCGTGGTTGGATGGTAAACACACAGTTTTTGGTCATTTGGTGGAAGGTCAAGCGGTAGTTGATGCTATCGATCAAGGGGACACCATCAATAGTTTGGTGATTGAAAGAGTAGGGTCCAAAGCTGAAAATTGGAACGCCAAAGCTGCTTTTGATGCATTTCTAAACCAAAAAGAAGAACGACTCAAAGCAACCCAAGAAGCCGCAGCCAAAGAATTGGAAGATCTGGTAAAAGGCATGGAAAAAACCGATCAGGGACTTTATTATAATATTACTAGAGCAGGGGAGGGTGAATTTCCTTCCAAAGGCGCCAATGTTTCGGTTCACTACAGGGGCATGTTACTCGATGGAACGGTTTTCGACTCCTCCTATCAGAGAAATGAACCCATACACTTTCCCTTGGGAGAAGGAAGGGTAATCCCAGGATGGGATATAGGCATTGCCCTACTCAAAAAGGGAGCCGCGGCAAAATTGGTGATACCCAGTGAGCTGGCCTATGGATCTAGTGGTGCTGGAGGGGTGATTCCCCCAAATGCTACTTTAGTTTTTGAAGTAGAATTGGTCGATTTTAGTGTGTAGTAAACCCCTTAGGTTCATTGCCCGCTTTCCACTTGATGCCACAACCCAAGCTTGGAATTTGATTTGCTTCTTGAGGAAATCCATTGCTTAAATTAGTGCAGGCTGTCATAAGATCTAAACCAGTAATGGGATTGTCATTTTTGGGGCGTGCATCGTCAAAACGGCCACGATAAACCAATTTAAGCTCCCCATCAAACAAATAAAAATCGGGGGTACAAGCTGCTTCATAGGCCATTGCAATTTCTTGTGTTTCGTCATACAAATATGGAAATCCAAAGGATTTTTCTAGTGCTAATTTTTTCATCAATTCAGGACGATCCTCAGGATAAGAATTAATGTCATTGCTGGAAATCGCTACCGTATGGATTCCCATTGGCTTGATCTCATTAGAAATCTCCACCATTTTATCCAATAGGTGGATTACGTAGGGGCAGTGATTGCACATAAAAATGACCAGTGTGCCTTTGGATCCTTTGACCTCCTCCAAGGACAACATTTGATTGTCAACCGAATTTGGGAGTGTAAAAGAGGGTGCTTCTGTATTTAAAGGAAGCATGTAAGATTCTGTCCTGGCCATTATAAGCTATTTTGACCACAAATCTAAAGAAAAATAAAAGGCTAAAATTTAAATCGAGATTGAAAATTATCCCCTAAATGGATTTAGATATCATCAAAATTTAAATCAGTAAATACATTTCCTGAAACTTCAGCAGAATCTAAGCTTCTGTCTTTATCGAAATCCTTCTGGTGTCTTTCACTGATTACCTCTTCCCCTCTTTCTTTGATAATGAAGCCTATCATTTCATTCAGGATGGAACTAAAATCATTAAAATCTTCCTTGTACAAGTAAATCTTGTGTTTCTTGTAATGGAAGGTTCCGTCTTCATTGGTAAACTTTTTACTTTCTGTTATCGTTAAGTAATAGTCACTAGCTTTGGTTTCACGAACATCGAAAAAATAAGTTCTTCTTCCTGCCCGAAGAACCTTGGAAAATATCTCTTCCTGATTCTTTTCACTATTGTTATACATAGAACTTTTGTTTAAATAATTTAGTTTATATGCCAAAAATCTAAAAAAAAATGAAACAAAACAAATTAATTATTCAATTCATCTTGTTGTTTGTTGAAAAGATCAAAATACAAACCTTTGCTTTTTATTAACTTCTGATGGTTTCCTTGCTCTAAAATTTCTCCCTTATCTAAAACCAGAATTTGATCTGCATCCTTGACCGATGAGATCCGATGACTGACGATAATGGTTGTTTTATCTTTGCAGTAGGCTTTTAAATTTTTCAGGATTTTCTCTTCTGTATCAGCATCTACAGCGGAAAGACAATCATCAAAGAGTAATATTTTGGGATCCTTTATCAGTGCCCTTGCTATCGAAACCCGTTGGATTTGCCCGCCAGAAAGCGTTAAACCCCTTTCCCCGAGTAGGGTTTTGTATCCTTCCTTAAATTTAACAATGCTTTTGTGAACAGCTGCGTTTTTTGCGGCTTCAACAATCTCCTCTTCGGATGCATTCATTTTTCCAAAACGAATATTGTCCTCAATCGTCTCAGAAAACAAAAAAGGATTTTGAGGAACATTGCCAATGGCTCCTCTAAGCTTTTCAAGTTTAAATTTTTTAATATCATTTCCATCCAAGAAAATCTCTCCCTGGTCTGGGTCATAGAGCCGATTGATCAGATTTAATAATGATGATTTTCCAGAACCTACTTTACCGATGATGCCCAGTGTCTCTCCTTCCGATATGCTGAAGCTCAGTTTATTTATTGCCCTGATCTGGGTTTCTGGATAGGTAAACGATACCCCCTCAAATCGTATGCTTCCTTTGATATCAGTATCAATTCCTTTTCCGTCTTGGATTTCAATGGGCTCACTCAAAAAAGCATTGATTCTTTTTTGTGAGGCTTCTGCTTGTTGCACTATTGAGGTGACCCAGCCAACTACAGCGACTGGCCAAGTCAACATATTGATATAGATAATGAACTCTGCCAATACCCCTATTTCAATAGATCCATTGATGTATTCTTGGCCCCCAATAAATATAACGATCAAGTTACTCAAGCCAATTAACAGGATCATTAAGGGAAAAAACCAAGCTTGTACTTTGACCAAATTCATGTTTTTTTTCTTGCTATCCATTGCTAAGACGGAAAAATCTCGGGAGGTGTATTTTTCAAGACTGTAGGACTTGATGACGGATATTCCACTAAATGATTCTTGTGTAAAGGAAGATAGCTTGGATAGCATCTCTTGAACTACTGTACTTCGAAGATTGATTACCCTACTCAATTTATAGATGGTAAAAGACAGCAAAGGGAGCGGAATAAGGGTATACAGTGATAGTTTGGGTGCGATGCTGAACATGATAGCGATCACACAGAGGAACAGGGTAGCAGTATTGATGCTGTACATGATTGCCGGTCCTACGTACATCCTCACCTTACTTACATCTTCACTGATTCGGCTCATCAAGTCCCCCGTTCTGTTGTTTTTATAGAAGCGTTGCGTCAATTTTTGATAGTGGCTAAAAATTTCATTCTTCAAATCATATTCAATATAGCGGGAAACATTGATGATCGTTTGGCGCATCAAAAAGGTGAAAAAGCCTGAAAGTAGGGTAGCACCAATGATGATCAATATGTTGGTGAGCATGAGCGATTTTAGGCCGGAGAGTGTCCCTTGTTGATTCGTCAAAAAGTTTTCCACTGCAGTAAGAGAATTTCCAATAAGCCTTGGGGTGAAGAGTGAAAAGATCCTAGAAATGATGGTAATAACAATTCCCAAAACTAGTTTTAAACGGTATTTCCTAAGGTATTTATTGAGGTATTGTAGTGCTGTCATTGATCCATCAAGCTATAGTCATTTCCACAGTTGCCAAAGGTAATCAAATGCTTTAGTTATCAAATTCAAAAAGCTTTTTAGTTGATTAAATTTCAAAATTAAAGCCTTACTTTTGCGCCCTACTTTGTTAAATAAAAAATGCTAACCCGAAGACATTTGCGCATCAAGGTAATGCAGTCACTGTATTCCTTTCTCCAACAAAGGGAAGGCAATTTGGCAAAGGAGGTTGATTTTTTTAAAAAAAGCTACCAAAACACCTTTTCGCTATACATTACTTTGCTGGCTTTTCTCAAATCAACCCACCAACATGCAGTGGATAAAATTCAATTACAAAAAGAACTGAGAACCAAAGCGGTTTTGGGACAATCAAATCCATTGGTTCACAACCGTATTCTAAAGTGCATTGCAGAACACCCTGAGTTGGAGAATTACATCAAAAAAAGAAAAATTAAATTTTGGGAACTGGACTTTGACTATGTCAAATCCAGTTATAATGCATTGGTAGAAAGCGAAAATTACAAGGAATATACGCAAATCGAATCGCCTAGCCTACAAGAGGATCGCGCCATCATCAGTCATTTCTTTAAAGAAATTATCGCACCCTCTGACGGTTTTTATGATTATATCGAAGACAAAGAATTGACATGGATTGACGACCTCCCAGTGGTGAATACCTTTATCCTAAAAGTCATTAGGAATATCGATCCAAAAGACAGGGACAGCCTGTATTTTCCTAAGATGAACACCGACGAAGACGACCCTCAATTTGCCATTGGGCTCTTAGAAAAAGTAGTGGCCAACAATGAAATGCTTCAAGAGGAAATGGTAGCGAGAACCGCCAATTGGGACAGTGACAGGATTGCAATTTTGGATGCCATAATGATCAAGATGGCCATTGCAGAATTACTGTTTTTTCCGTCCATTCCCACCAAGGTTACCATCAATGAATACATTGAAATATCCAAGGATTATTCCACCCCAAAAAGTAATATTTTCATCAATGGAATACTGGATAAAACCATACGAGATTTCAAAGAAACCGGTCGGTTAAATAAAAGCGGTAGGGGACTTATTTAATGTTTTTTTGTTAAATTTGGGCTTCATAAACTATTAAAAAAAAATAATGAAAAGAATTACATGGACAATCACTTTTGTATTGCTTTTGGTAGTTGGTGCTTGTAATGAAAGTGCGTCGAAGAAAGTGAACCAAGAAAAAGCCACTGAAAACACTGAAAAAAAAGGGGCAGCGATGGCTGCTATGTCTTTTAACAAAAGTTCACACGACTTTGGCACCATCAAAGAAGGGGAAACAGTGCAAACCACTTTTTCTTTTACCAATACAGGTCAGACGGATTTGATCATTGTTGACGCCAGAGGTAGTTGTGGATGTACTGTTCCCAATTATCCAAAAAACACCCCAATCGCCCCAGGAGCCACTGGAGAGATCGTGGTTAGTTTTGATTCCAGTAACAAGCCCAATATGCAACAAAAAACAGTTACCCTATCGGCCAATACTGCCAGTGGAAGAGAGACTTTGAGGATAAAAGCTATGGTTACCCCTGACCCTGTCAAACAAAAACAACGTGACGAGGCTGCCAAAGCCCGTCAACAAAACGCTAACTAAATATAATATCTTATGGAGGGATTCTCCGGGCAAATGCCTTTTTTGTTGCTGATGTTGGTGGTGTTCTTTTTTTTCATCATCCTTCCGCAACAACGTCGCCAGAAAAAAGAAAAGAATTTCATGAAAAACCTGGCCAAAGGAGATCGGGTGATCACCAAAAGCGGGATCCATGCCAAGGTGGTAGAACTCAATGATAAAGACAACACCTGTGTTATTGAGACCTTGGCCGGAAAACTCAAAATAGAGCGCTCGGCATTGTCCCTGGAGATGAGTCAAAAACTCCTTTCCACCAAAAAATAAAACCATCCCGCTACGGCGGGATTTTTTATAAGCCATCTTATGTATCGCTATCTGATTAAACCCATCCTTTTTCTCGGAGATCCCGAATGGATACATTATTTTGTGTTTTCCATGATCCGTTGGATCCACAAAATTCCAGGGGTGCCATTCTTGATCAAAGTTCTTTATCAAGTCCATCATCCCAAACTCGAAAGAGAACTTTTTGGCATTCGTTTTAAAAATCCAGTCGGTTTGGCAGCGGGTTTTGACAAGGATGCCAAACTTTACCGTGAACTTTCCAATTTTGGTTTTGGCTTTATTGAAATCGGTACTCTCACCCCCAAGCCTCAGTCTGGTAATCCCAAAAAACGATTGTTTCGACTGCCACAGGATGCAGCACTGATCAACCGCATGGGATTCAACAACGAAGGGGTGGAAGCTGCCATCCCCCGACTTCAAAAAAACAAAAACATCATAGTAGGAGGCAACATCGGTAAAAACAAAATCACCCCCAACGAAAAGGCGGTGGAAGATTATATCGGCTGTTTTGAAGCTTTATATCCCCATGTGGACTATTTTGTGGTCAATGTCAGTTCTCCCAATACCCCCAATCTGAGGGAATTGCAAGAGAAAAAACCATTGACAGATTTGCTCAATACCCTCCAAAAACGCAACCAAGAAAAGGATCAACCCAAACCCATATTACTAAAAATTGCCCCCGATCTAACGGATGATCAATTGCTCGACATCATCGATATTGTCAAAACCACCCAAACTGCTGGGGTCATTGCAACCAACACCACCCTAAGCCGAGAAGGATTGCTATCCGCAAATAAAAACGAAACTGGCGGCTTAAGTGGGAAACCACTCATGCAACGAAGTACGGAGGTGATCCGTTTTCTGTCCGAAAAAAGCCAAAAGGCTTTTCCCATCATTGGGGTGGGGGGAATCCATAAACCAGAAGATGCCATAGCAAAAATTAATGCCGGAGCGGATTTGGTTCAATTGTATACTGGATTTATCTATGAAGGGCCTAGAGTGGTCAAGCGGATCAATAAGGCCTTGATCAAAAAATAATTTTTTTACTTTAAGGGGGATCAAAAACGGTTAAACTTTTACCCACTTTTAATTTGCCGGTTAGAAAGGGAATACGACTTATAATCCCCTAGCTTAAAAAATATTTGCTAAAAACTTCTTTAAAAGTCCGACCAACGATAATGATTGCTCCATTGCTCAGAGAAGCCATATTGCCCGAAATACGTACCACTTGTTTGAGGTTGACGATGTAGGATTTATGAATTTGGCAGAAACCCTTGTTGTTCAATTTTTTCGCCCAATAGTGAAGTGGGTTGGAAGCAAGGCGTTTTTTTTGGACGGTAAATAGTTCAGTATAATCCACCTCTGATTTGATGTACAAAATATCGTCTAAAAATACTTTGATATGGACATGCCCTGACTTGATAAAGATGGCATCCTCAGTTGGCGTGGAGGTCGGAACATTAGTTTTGGAGTGGAGGGGCATGCTTTTGGGTTGTGGTATTTTGGAAACCGCTTTAAGAAATCGTTCAAAAGAAAATGGTTTTAGCAAATAGTCCACTACATTGTATTCATAACTCTCAAGGGCGAATTCTGAAAAGGCAGTGGTTAGAATGACATGGGAATCAGGTGCGATGGATTTTAAAAAATCTATCCCTGATATTTTGGGCAAATGAATGTCCAAAAAAATCAACGCCACTTTTTCCGACTTTAAAAACGCAATCGCCTCCAAAGCCGATGAAAAACACGCTTTTAAATCCAGATGTGGGACATCGCAGATGTATTTTTTTTAAAATCCGTTGAGCTGGGGGTTGGTCTTCTATGATTATACAATTCATCATGGATTCGATTTATCCGGATCAAAAATGGTATTACTCTTCCGGGACTTCAAATATTTTATCACAAATCATGCGCAACTCTTTTGATGACGATAGCCAATATTCAACTTTTCCCTACAAAAGTTTGTTTGGTAGAATCAACATGAGAAGTGCGGTAATCGAGACTGACAATTCTGGAAATTTTGTGCTATCCTACTATTGTTGGGCCACCGCTAGAGATTGGACGAAGTTGGGCATGCTCTATCTAAATCGAGGCAACTGGTTTGGTGATCCAATCTTTTCCCCTTACTGGGTCAATTACAGTACCATCGCCGCTAGGAATTCCGATGGACAGTATGGGGCTCAAATATGGCTTAATCAAGCCGGTAAATATTCAAGTGTTCTTCGAGAAGCCTATTATGCAGATGGATATGGTGGACAAAGGGTGTTAATAGTTCCCTCAAAAAACTTAGTCATTACCGTTTTGAGCGGGCGTCAAGATAATTTTGATTTCAATCGCTTTTTCCAAAGTGTTATTGCATGTTTGGAAGAGCAGTAAATTCAGGTATTATTCATCAAAATAGCTAAATCCCTTTTCGGGATCAATGGTCTGTAAAGTTTCGTAAAACAAACGGATCACGTTTTCCACATCGTTTTTATGCACCATTTCAACGGTGGTATGCATATAACGCAGAGGGAGGGAAATCAAAGCCGAGGCGACCCCACCATTGCTGTAAGCAAAAGCATCAGTATCCGTTCCTGTGTAGCGCGAAGAAGCCAAACGTTGGAAAGGAATTTTATTATCCTCCGCTGTTTTGATGATTTGTTCCCTTAGCTTGTTTTGTACCGCAGGAGCATAAGAAATTACTGGCCCTTTGCCCATTTGGATATGTCCCTGTTCCTTTTGGTTGATCATGGGGGTGGTGGTGTCGTGGCAAACGTCGGTAACGATGGCCACGTTAGGCTTGATGGTTTGGGTAATCATTTCCGCTCCGTGAAGACCCACTTCTTCCTGAACGGCATTGGTGATGTATAAACCAAATGGCAATTTGATTTTATTTTCGTGCAGCAGACGCCCCACCTCGGCGATCATAAAGCCTCCAGCGCGGTTGTCGATCGCTCTACAAACAAATTTATCTTTGTTGATGATCTGAAAGTGATCTGGATAGGTGATTACACAACCTACATGCACGCCCATTTTTTCAACCTCCTCTTTGTCTTTAGCACCGATGTCTATAAAAATATTGTCCAATTTGGGTGTTTCCTCCTTACCTGCTTTTCGGGTGTGAATGGCCGGCCAGCCAAATACCCCCTTGACGATGCCTTTTTTGGTATGGATATTGACCCACTTGGAAGGCGCAATCTGATGGTCGCTGCCACCGTTGCGGATTACATAGATGAGTCCTTTTTCGGTGATGTAATTGACATACCAGGATATTTCATCGGAGTGTCCTTCAATGACCACTTTATAGGGTGCATCGGGATTGATCACCCCAACGGCAGACCCATAGGTATCGGTGATAAAGGTATCTACATAGGGTTTAAGGTAATCCATCCATAATTTTTGGCCTTCCCATTCATAACCGGTAGGCGATGCATTGTTGAGATAGGCCTCCAAAAATGCCATAGATTTATTATTCAAAAGCTTCATCTGTATTTTTTTAAAAAGAAAAGCAAAAATAAGCATAAGTCTGCAATTGAAAATTATAATCCCTGCTTTTATTATTAGCTTTGTTAATTATGAAAACACCTACTATCATAATTGTTTTTTTGATCCTTAATAGGTCGGTCGCTCAAATCTCTGATTCCATTCCCAGCCCAGAGGATTTTTTTATTATTGATGGGGATACCATCATCAACAGTAGTATTCAACTCAAAGAGGTGGTAGTTTTCCAACCCTTAAAGTTTTACAACTATGAGGAAGCCAAACGCTATGTAATTCTGAGAGAGCGAACCTACAAGGTTTATCCCTATGCCAAAATGGCTTCTGACCGTTTGAATGTATTAACCGAGCGTTTGGAACAAATTAAATCCAAAAGGAAAAGAAGGATCTATTTGAAAAGGTTGGAGGACTTTATTTACAATGAATTTGAGCAGGAATTAAAAAAGCTTTCCCGTTCACAAGGTCGTATCTTGATCAAATTGGTTCACCGTCAAACAGGGGAAACCACCCATAAGTTGGTCAAGGATTTGCGCAACGGTTGGCGGGCATTTGTTTATCAGACAACAGCTTCGCTTTTTAAACTCTCTTTAAAAGATACTTATGATCCAGAGACAATTTACGAGGACTATCTGATCGAAGACATCCTACAAAGGGCCTTTTCGATAGATCGATTGGAACGTCAGGACACGGCTTTGGATTATGACTTAGACAGTTTGTACGAATATTGGAAGGAAAACAAACCAAAATTCATTCCTGAAAAATAGTCCGTAATTAGCTAATTCCCTCAAAATCAAGCACTGAAGAAGAAATGTTGAGATCTTGCTAAAATATTTGAAAAAAAAAGAAAGAAAAGTGTGTAAACTATAAAAAAGCAATATATATTTGCACCCGCTAAAAGAGATAATACATCTTCGAAAGCTTAAGTTCATTGATAGACAGAATAAAGAATGACAGCGCGTATCAATATGATACAAAGCGAATTAGAAACCATTTTGAGACAAAGTCAATTAGTTGTTGGTTCGTTAATATTATTAAAAAACAACAACGAAGAGTTTGATCCTGGCTCAGGATGAACGCTAGCGGCAGGCTTAACACATGCAAGTCGAGGGGTAACAGGGATTGCTTGCAATCCGCTGACGACCGGCGCACGGGTGCGTAA
>Ga0181553_10002712_pt1 | contig 15437 bp, 11 predicted proteins | sample 011ome_17_FD_133753 | JGI IMG/M metagenome (GOLD analysis project Ga0181553, IMG submission 133753) | Coastal salt marsh microbial communities from the Groves Creek Marsh, Skidaway Island, Georgia - 011502XT metaG (megahit assembly) | ecosystem: Environmental > Aquatic > Marine > Intertidal...
CCGCGATCGGACATACGGGCACCACCACGGGAGTAAAAGATATCCACGTAGTGTAGTGAATATGTAGTTATTAAAAGTCAAAGTCTGAGGTCTAGAGATACCAAAGGTTTGGTATTCAACGTTTACTACGGGTCACCCCCCATCGCATCGCACATCGCACACATCGCACGTATATATATGCGTGTGCATGATTTTCGCTCCGATGGTTTTCGCGATTTTCGCGGCAAAATCTCGAAACAATATCCACGCCATGTGGTGGTTACGTGCGGGGCGCGTAACGCGGCGGTGTGGTGGTGCTCGCGCGTGGCGGTGGTTTTCTCGGACGACGTTCGATGTCGTGTGTGTGGGTGGAATCACACGCGCGACGAGTGAAACGATGACGACGGGAAACGACGACGACGACGGGAAACGACGACGACGACGACACAGTCCGCACGCACCAACGCGTTCGTCACGACGCGTCGACGCACACGCACACGCGCACGCACACGCGTACATAGGCTGCGCGCGTGCGTGAATACGTGTTGCTCACGCGCGCCGTATAAAGTGCACGCGCGACCGCGACCGAGGTGTCGTCACAGCGCGTCTCGACGGGAGACGACGACGACGGAGACGACGACGACGGGTGCGCGGTCCATTCGAGACGACGACGTCATCGTCGTCGTCGTCGTCGTCCGTCAATCGCCTGTCGCCTGTCGCCGGTCGAGGTCGCGACTTTAGGCATCGCATAAAGTGCGCGACGAGGCGACATACGGAGCGAGATACGGATAGCGCGCGAATAATCACATCATCCATTCGAGCGCACGAGACGACGGTCGAACGGCGTTGGCGAACGCACGTGAGGTGTGTCGCGTGAGACATCGAGCGCGATTGCGGGGCTATCGTGTGACACACGAATTCGCTGTGCGTGATGTGGGCGGCGATCGCGAGGAAGAACGCGGATGGGGACGCGGACGCGGCGCGCGCGCGGGTGGGCGAGCGAGGCGCGACGGTTGCCGAGCGCGCGGGGAAGCCGTCGCGGGATGGAGTGTTGATGAGGAATGATGGCGTCGTGCGCGTCGGCGTTATGGGTGTGAATGGTGCGTCGTCGATGGCTCGCGTCGATGGGTCGAAGGAAAGCGCGGGGCGTGGGTCGAGGCGCGACGCGGCGGAGCGCGGGCGGCGTCAGCGCGACGCGGCGGAGCGCGGGACGACGTCGACGGCGATGACTGAGATTGAGCTGGAGACGCTCGAAGGCGTGGCGACAGATTTGGACGGGCTCATTATGCGCGTCGAGCGTGCGGAGTTGAATGATGTCGAACGCGTGCTTCGTGAGGCGGTGTTTATCCCAGGTCCGCCGGCGTACACGAGTATCATCAAAGCCATGGGTAAGGCGTCGCAGTGGCACAAGGCGCTCGAGTGCTATCGGTTAATGATGCCCGTACACGGCGCGGATCCAAATACGATAACGTGTTCGGCGTTAATAAACACGTTAGGCAAGTCGAAGCAGTGCGATAAGGCGTTCGAAGTTTTCGCCGACATGCAAAAGCGGGACATTCCGGCGAACATTTTCACCTACTCGGCGTTGGTGAGCGCGTGCGCCAAGGCGAAGAGGTACGAACGCGCGATGGAGGTGTTTGAGGACTTGGTGAATAATCATCCCGAAATCGAAGTTGATCAAATTACGTATTCGGCGGCGATTTCGGCGTGCGTACAAGGACGAAGATCGGACAAGGCGATTGAAATTTTCAACCTCATGACGTCGCACGGGATTAAAGCGAATACGATTACGTTCAACTCTGTGTTGTCGGCGTGTGAAAAGTGCGCAGATGGTCAACGCGCTGTAGATACATTTAATCGCATGCGCGCGGAGAAGGTGCCAGTCGATCGCGTGACGTTTTCGGCGCTCATCGGGGCTTTGGATCGAAGTGGAGATTACGAAAAGGCGCTCGAGTATTACCAATCCATGCGTTCGTGCGGGGTCACCCCGGACGCGGCGACGGTGTCCAACGTTTTGAGCGTGTGCGCCAACGCGCGCGCAGCCATTATGGCATCCAAAGTGTACAGAGAAGCCAAGAATAAGTACGACATCATGCCCACACCGGGTATGTTCAACACGCTCATCAGCGCGTTGCACCGCGGACGGCGTTACGACATGGTGTACGAACAAATGTACGACAACATGACGCAAAGAAGCGCGCTCTCGGTGCCCACGTATGTGCATTTGATGCAAGCGTGCGAAAGATATGGAAATTGGGAACAAGCTATGGTGTTGTTTGAAGAGTTCAGGAGACACTCACCAATGAGTGTGGACGCCAACGTGTGGATGCGCGCGTTTTACGCGTGCGGGCGGTTTGAAAACGACGATCCAGTATGGAGGAGCGGGATCATTCCAGGGTACGTCGTGCCGTCTTTGGAGCACGCTCGTTTACAGTTACGCGCGATGTGGACCGATTTCGCAGCCAAGCAGCGCGTAGCTCGTGCATCAAAGAAGACTGTATTCAGCGAACATTTTGACAGCGTCGATGACGAAGTTCACGCAGACGCGAGCGCCAACGAAGAGTCTCAAGAGAACGCCGCTAACGCTGCCGCCGCCGCCACCGCCGCCATGTCGCCCTCGAGTTCGAATGGAGATAGTGAAAGTGAAAAGCTAATCAACACGTACAGATCCGCCGCCGCCGCCGCTGCGCGGTGTGCAGATCCAGAGATAGCCGAGAGCGTTCTCGCGATGATAAAGGAGGAGGATTTACCTTTGGATTCTGTTGTGTTTGGCGCGCTCGTTGCCGCACTCGCATTGAGTGCCAATCGTGTTGCCGCCGAAGCCAAAATGGAAGAAATGGTGGCGCTCGGGTTAAAGCCGGGCGTGGCGACGTATGCAGCTCTTGCGCGCGCGTCGGCGCGCGCCGGCGACGCGAACAATGCGCTCGCACTCGCCGAAGAAGTTTCTCAAATCACCGGGGGAACTCAACTCGGCGAAGGCGCTATAATAGACGCTGTTGTTGCCGCATGTGAAGCCGGTGGAGATTGGAGCCGAGGCGCCGCGCTTTTCGCCACGTGGGCAAAGAATGGCGTTCCCGGCGCACACGAAGAGTTGCAGCGCGCGATGGCGGCCAACGCGGGTATGGATCCGGGACCGACGCGTTCGATGGCCTTTGCGAGGGACATGTCGAGTGTTGCAGCTTGGACGGCACCGATGTTCGGCAACGATTACCATGGCAAGACGTCGTCAACACTGAAGGCATCTGTGCAACCATTCGTCCCGCGCTCATCCAAGTCGTCGTCTTCGCCGTCGTCTGATAAATCAACCACCACTGAGGGCACGACGCCAAATGAACCGTCACTTCTTAAAGACAATTAATCGTTGAAGAGAGAGAAAAAACTCGCATAGAAAAGAAATTAATACCGGTAGAGAGTACGTACACGGGAGATGTGCGCGTTTTTAGTGTAATCTTGTCACGACAACACAACATTTGTCTAAAATTTCCGTAAAGTACCGTAGCTAAACACACTCGCTCGATGATGATGTACATATCTATGTCTTTTCGTCGGGTGTGGCTCACATGTCTTTGATCAAATCGGCGAGTAGATCGTCCGTGGTAACTTTTGTGCTCGCGCTCGGTGGACCAGACGACGATGGCGTTTTCGTTGGTGGCGCCGCGAGTAATTGTTCAAGCGAGGGCGTCGGCGCCGGCAGTGGCGCCGGCGCGCTGACGGCTTGCTGTGGAGCTGGAAGCGGCGGAGGGAGCTCTGCTTCAGCTCTAGCCAATTCATCCGTCGGCGTTTGCATCGACAAGCTTTGCGCTATGGCTTCGGCAATCATGCGCTCTTCTTCTTCTTCTGTCGACGCGGCTTCGATGCGACTCGAGCCGAGAGACTGCGTCGCGTTCGATGCCGCCGGCGTCGCACCGGCGGCAACGGGCACGGGCACGGGTAAGGTTGATGCCGTCGCCGGTCGACCGTCGCTTCGAAGCGTCGTCAATGCGACGTTGATTTGCTCAATCACATCGAGCATTTTACCCAGTTGTTGCTCGCTGACGAACACCCCGTCGTCAGACATTTGCGCCACTTGCGTCAAGTGCGTGCGATGCGCCTCGCACACGTCGCTCAATTCCAAATCCAACATATCGTTCGTCTCCTCTCCAGCATCCGGATCTCCACCAGATTCGCGTAATTCGAGCAACAACTGCGCCGCCGTCGCCGCGCCTTCGATGGTGTCGTCCAAGTCTGCCAACACGTGTCGTAAATCAACCGACCGCGTGCGTTCGTGCGCGCGAGACAAGTACGACGCCGCGCGAGGCGAACCCACGTCAAACCCATCGGATGATTCATACGCTGCGTTCCCATACGTCGACGGCGTGGATGACGGCGAAGACGCATCTGGCCCAAACGCGCTCTTCAACGCATCCTTTGCGGATTTCTTCAACGCCTTCAAGTGCGCCGTCGCGCGTTGCGCCAACGACCGCCCAGCACCCCGCAACGGTACCGCTTCGTACTCTGTGTCATAGTATTCACTACTCTGTGCTCGTCCAATGTCACTTCGTCGCCGTCCATCATCGATCACGTCCTCCATATCGTTCACCGCATCCGCCTGCGCGCGAGAGAGAGCGCCCGTCGAGAGACGAGGCACCCGTCAGTCAGTCTCGGTGTTTTCTCCCACGTCACACGCAACGCGCGCGCGTGTTACGAAAACATCACAATCTATCACTATTTATCACTATGTATCGCGCGTCGTACACGCCTCGCCCATCGTCATCGTCGACACGGTGCCCGTCGACACCCCTCCGTCTCCCACCACCCATCAGTCAATCACAATCAATCGAATCGTCTCGTCCCATCACTCGTCGTCGTCCCACGGCACGCGTGACGGATGACGTCCGCACCTGTTCTTCGCGCGTCATGAGCGGTGAATACTGTGTCTTTCGCTCATCTTTAAACATGCTCTCGTGTTTCGACGACGTCCACGCACGCACGTGTCGACGACTGCAACGACGACTGCAACGACGACGACGACGACGACGACGACGTTTGACGTTTGACGCGACGTGTATGTGGTCCCTGGTCGTCATCGCTCGCGTCACCCCTACTTCACGCGACACCGAGGCCAAAGGACGACCGACGCGCGCGTCGATCGAGCGTTGGAATATTAAAATATTCAAGGGGGTGCGGTGGACCAACATTCGGACATGTGATACTGAGTCATCATGCCCCCATGTCCAGAGTACAGGTGAAAGGCACCATGTGTGCGAAATACGAGCCGTGTGTCCGAATTTTCGCTAAAACCACCCGCGTGTGCGGACGCCCAACCCTAATCGCGTGTAAACGCCTGCCATTTGCCATTTTATTTGCTCTTGCAGGTTTGCAGGTGAAATTTCCCCCATCCCTAGGCCCAACACCATCGCGCGAGCGATTCGTCGTCGTTTCGTTCGTCGTCGTTTCGTTCGTCACACGCGACCACGACGACGGGAGTGCGTGCGTGGAGGGACGGCGAACGGAACACGCGTGCGTGAGAAACGGCGCTCTGAGTGAGGCGATGTCACGCGGCGAACGCGCGTCGTTACTCGGGGTCAACGCGGACGAGGACGGCGCCGCGGTGACGGTGAATGGGGCGCGCGAGGATGGTGTTGACGCCGTGGAGGATGACGGCACGTATGCGAGCACGAGTCGACGACAGAAGATGTGGCGCGCGCGAATTATAGGCGTTACTGTGGGTGTGTGCGTGGCGTTGGTTGGGGTGTTCGCGGTGACGGGTGCGCGGGGCGCGGGCGCGGGATTGACGCTGGGCGGCGGAGCGGCGCGATCGCCGAGCGTCGGGGAGGACGGCGCGGGGCAGGCGGTGACGATGTCTGCGCTCGGAGCGTCGCGCGATGGGTCTTCTATGCGAGCGATTAATGCCCCTGGTCACATTCCTGGTTTGGCTGAACACGTCGATGACGTGTCCTCGGCGACAAAGTTTCGAATGCTTACGTTTTGCAACAAAGCCTATTGGATGTTTGCGCGCAACTTGTTAGAGTCTATGAAGGCTGTCTCACCGTCATTGGTTGACTTTTGGACCATTATCGTCGCGGATGAAGAAACTAAAAAGTACATTGACGACGAAATCCGCCTCGGCGGCATCAGCGTGGATATTTTTGTCGACGAAGATTTGAAGACGCAAGTGCTTAAGAATCGCGGCGCGAGCAAAGACGCGCTCAAGTCGATGTTGTCTTGGAGACGCGTGCACGCGATGCAATCGTTAATAGATAGCGACTATACGACGATGTTTCTTGAGCCGGATGTGGTGATTCAAAAGAACCCGTTGCAGATTATCCACGATCAGCTCTCAAAGAATGACGTCGTGCTTTCGAGCGATTACGGTTTGGGGAAAACCGCGCGCGCGCACGCGAGCACAAAGATTGTCATTGCCAAGCCGTCCATTCAAGCGAAGAAGTTGTTCAATGTGTGGCAACGCGCAGAGGCGAGCTATGGTGGTGACGGTGCGGAAATTGGATTTTTCAACAGCGAAGTCGCGCCGCACCTCGAGTCGCTCACCGCAAATGTGAAAATTTTGGACCAAACCGTCGTGGGTAACTTTTTGAGTCACCACGCCAAGGCGAGTCAGTCATTCGTCACTGGCACGGGCTGCGATGATATCAACTACAAAATCAATTTCATGACCCAAGTGTTGAGGCACGTGCAGCCGACGGATCCGAACAACCCGGTGTCAGAGTTTGACTATGAAGGCGTCAAGCAAGGATGCGATTTGGCTGGTCGCGCCAAGGTGTTCAAGCTCTCGAACGAGTACGCCAAGAAATTCGCCGGTCACTAAATACTACAGTATGTATGTATGTACCGGTATGTATGTGTGTATATACGCGTATGCGTCGACGGATGGATGAACGTGCGACGCGGCGATCGATAAAGTCGCGAATCTTTGTAATTAGCAAAACTAAATGATGACAATAAACATGTCTTTACGCTCGTGGTTGAAGAAGAAGCGGCAGCGATGTAACTCTGTGGTATCCTTACGTTTTCGGCTATTTCAAATATGGTGGTAATAAGTAGGTATATGTGTTCGGTCGGTTGTACAGTAGTTGAAATGGCACACGAGTCGTCGATTTTGCAGCGCGCGACGCGAGAGGTACGCGCGTACGCATACCTCTCGCATCATGGTGTCGGCGATTATATATGTATAGTCCTTGCGTAATCGGTGTCGCGTTTTCTTTTCAGCCGACAGGTGATTTCTTTGGTTTACTCTTGCGGCGGTGCACCGAGGGCGTCGTGTACGTCAGGCTTGGCGTCACTGGCGCGTCTGATGCTCTAATAAAGGACGACTTTCGCTTCGCTGACAGCGCCGGTTTCTTCAGAGGTGTCTCGTGCGCCGCGGAAGATTGTTCGTGTTTCCAATCCTCAACTTTAACCGTGACGCTCGCACCCTTGCTATTTTCAGAAACCGGCGACCGGTGTCGAGCGTTGGCGCGTTTGTCGCTTCCACTCGGAGACGTCGCCCCGCCGCGCCCACCCGCACCCGCAGATTTTTCACTGCCGCTGCCACTCTTTCCAGATTTACCCGAGCTTTTTCTCGGCGTAGGCTTAATAGTTTCCTCTGCGTACGCAAAATCGATGGCTCCCGCCTTCGGGAGCATGTCCTCGCCACCCTTCACCTTGCACGAAATCGAGCAATAGCTATTATTGTCGCTCTGCAAAATTCGGTGACAATGACTGCAATCAGAGTGTCCTAGTATCCCGGTCTGTGCGCGCGAATTATCTCGCTTCTTGTTTTCTCCCGAGCCTTTGCTGTTTGATCCACTTCCTCGTGGATGCGGTCGTTCATTCAAAAACACCACACGAGCTGAATTGATTATATACGTCTGTATGCCAGTGACGTCAATCAACTTGCAGACGTCTTGCACTCTCACGACGTTATGATAGGACGAACGTCGAACCTGTAGAAACCAACGAATACGCGGTGTACGCCGATGAATGACGCGTCAGTCATGTGAATCACATTGAATCGAAAAGACTCGATTCGACCTATTGAGAGTCGAGTCTCTCTCACCCACCCAGCGCGCGTAAAAAATCAAAAAATCCTCGTCATCTCTACCTGTCGTTTCACGAGGCACCCCCACGGCGTTGGGGACGTTGACGACGACACCGACGACGTTGACGACGCGTGCGAACGAATGACGAATGACGAACGACGAATGCGACACACATTGCATCGCGCATCCACCGTCGACGTCGTCGTCGCCCCCATCGCGTCGCGCCTCGGTCGTCACGAACGCACGTTTGGCACGCGCGAAAGCCCTGCCGCTGCATTGGCGCCATCGGCGAGGGACGCACGGGCGACGCGACGCGCGTGCGCGCACACATAAGGCGCCATGGACGACGCGCGATATATGCACGAAAATCATTCGCATCATTCGCCCACGCGTACCTGCACGGTGTGTTCCACCTTGCGCTCGACCGCGCATACCGGACATAACGAGCATCGGTCGCGGAGGCTAAATAAAGTCAACATCTCTCCTTTGGCGCCCGTCGCGTGCGTCGCGCACGGCGCGAAGAATGGCGCGGCAATCATGTCGGGAATCCAAGCGATGGATGGTGGAAGATCATGATTCTGTTCGTGTGCGCGCGCGGCGCGGCGGTAGGCGTCGAGTTCGTCAGTCTATGGCTCATTCGCCCAATGTGCCATTTAGGTCCATCGCCATCGTCGTCGTCGTCGTCGTCGCGGGCGCCACTCGCGCTGAGCCCACATCTCACGACGAGGCTTGGCGCGTTCGTCGACGCACGCACCGTCATTGGAATATGTCTATGGTTTACGACCACGCGTCGCGCGACTCGACCCCTGGCGCACCGCGCGCGCGTTCGGCTCTGACGACGACGACGACGCACGCGCACGACGCGACCCGCATTGCGCGCGAGGCGTCCACCCGAGACGACGACGACGAGACGAGACGACGACGACGCGCGAACGGGGCGAGTTGACGGACGATGACGACGAGAGATGGGGCACACTGCATGCCCATACGCCTATGCCATCCCCATGCGCGCGCGATGTGATATCCATCGCGTGTTTAGAGGGTATACGTCGCGCACACCGCGAGCGGCGTGGAGGTTTTCACGAGGCGATAAGTACACGTGGTGTCGATTTGAATTCCCCACGCGCGCGTCCACGCGAGCGCTTTGGTTTTGAAGAAAGAAAGCTCGCGAAGAGGACGTCATGTAACCGATAGCTATTACTGTGTGTAGGTGACAAGTAAAATTGTAGGCGCGGTGTGTAATCGAGCCATTGGTGGCCAAAAATATCTATCACGCACATTTATTTTAGCACGTCAAACGCTCGGGTGGCAATCATATCCGACGCCTTTTGAACGTCGGCACTCGTTACGATGAGTGGAGGCACCAGACGCAACACGTCTCCTGCACCCGCGGTTAAGGTTAAGAGACCATCCTTGCGCAACGCCGCAACAAGCGGAGCCGCCGGAACGTCAAACTGCACGCCAACTAACAAACCCGAGCCGCGAACATCCTTGAGGTGAGGATGGCCGGCGAGCTTTTCACGCAACGCCGTCTTGAGCTCGGCGCCGCGAGCCTCGACGTTAGACAAAAACGCTGGCGCGGTAACGCGATCAAAAACCTCATTTGCAACCGCGCACACGAGCGGACCTCCCGCGAAGGTTGAACCGTGGTCGCCAGGCGCCATGACGTCTGCAACCTTTTGTTTCATCATCACGACGCCGATGGGTAAACCGTTCGCGAGGGGTTTGGCAACGGACAACATATCAGGTTCGGCTCCAGTGACGAGTTGATGACCCCAAATCTTTCCCGTTCGCCCCAATCCACACTGAACTTCATCGTACACCAATAACGCGCCGGCGTCATCGCACAACTTGCGCAAGCCACGGAGAAATTCCGCGTCTGCGGGATAAATACCGCCTTCCCCTTGGACGGGCTCGACGAATACGGCACACGTCTTCCCTTTGACAATAACTTTTGATGCAGATTCCAAGTCGCCGTAAATCGCGAACGAGTTCCCGGGCACGAGCGGGGCGAAAGGCGTGCGATATTGTTCCTTCCACGTCAACGCCAAGGCGCCCATGGTTCTCCCATGAAAACCATTCTTGAAACTCACCGTCTGTGTCGCGGCTTCTTCCATGGATAACCCAGCGTTTTCAGCCTGCTTTTTGGCGTACTTTCGACTGAATTTCAAGGCGGCTTCATTGGCTTCGGTGCCGCTGTTGCAAAAGAAGACGCGCTCGGCAAACGGCGCGCTATTCACCAATTTTCTCGCCAAAGTCGACGCTGGCTCGGTGTGAAACAAGTTGGACGTGTGCGACAGCAACCCCGCCTGCTGCGCAAGAGCCTTCGCAACGCCCTCATCGGCGTGCCCTAAACAATTTACCGCGATACCAGCGGTGAAGTCCATGTATTCTTTCCCATCGGAGTCCCACATCAACACACCCTTCCCTCGCACCATCACCTCGCCTTGCCCTCGCCCGTACGTGTTCAATATGCACTCGTTCTCATCCCGTCGCACTTGATCACCATCGATTGCGCGCGCGCGCGTCATTCGCGCCACGCGTGTTGCTCGTCGCGCCCTCCATCGCGCGCCGTGCGTCGCCAACGCCACGCGTTCGGTGGTGGCTGTCGTCGTCGTCGTCGTCGGGAACATGGTCATCCGTCGTTCTTTACCTCGAACACGCAACGCGTCGTCGTCGTCGTCGTCGTCGTCGTCGTCGTCGTCGTCGTCGTCGTCGTCTGTCGACCACGCGGCGCGGGTGTGACGCCTCGACGCGCGCGGCGGTGCTCGCGTGTGTCACTCTTCACGCGGTTTTTACCTCGTCGTTAACGACTGTTGACGACACCGCATTCGTCGACGCATTCGAACGACGGTGCCAGAGGGAGAACCGCGATGGAACGACCGATCGATGGGGCGGGAGCGCACGCGCCGAGCGCGACGGCGACCGCGCATTCGTCGCGCACGTCGACGACGACAATCATTGGACGACACGAGCACGTGATTAGCGGGTATTCTTTACTGAAAGGTTTAGGCGATGGCGAGCCAATCGCGAGCGATCGGTTCATGGTTGGTGGGCACGAATGGGTTCTTTTGTTCTATCCCGATGGTAAGCGCTCGATGTCGGACGGAAACGCTCCGAACGTGCCCGCTGAGGACCCGTACGCGGCGCTGTTCGTGGCGCTCATCGGCGAGGGGCCGCGGCCGCTCGGCGTCGTGCAAAGCTCGTCTGGACGCGTGGTGCGTGCATTTCACCGATTTACACTCGTTGATCAGAGTGGCAACAACCGACACATCACTAAAGGGCGACAGCGCGAACAAGGAGCGGTGAAAATCTCATGCGCCAGGCAAGACCCGACAGCGAGGAACTGTCATGGTTACCGCAAGTTCGTACGTCGTAGCGTCCTCGAGGCGTCCGGGTCTGGGTATTTAGTGAATGATGTCGTCGTGATTCGCTACGAGATCGAGCTCGTCGTCACGAGTGGTGGGGCGTTGAACAAGAATACAAAGCTGATTCCTTCGGCAAGTGTCAACGTGCCAAACTACCCGACGATTGGTAAAAACTTAATCAAACTCTTATACGACGAAAAGGGTGCTTTTGACGTCACATTTGATGTCGATGGCGAAATATTCAAGGCGCACAAGCTGATCTTGTCCAGCCGCTCGTCGGTGTTCAAGGGCATGTTCCGCACGGGGGCCTCGATGCGGGAAGGCGCCCAGGGCGTGTGCAAGTTGCTCGATATCGACAAAAACGTGTTCAAGCTTTTGTTACACTTTGTCTACGCCGATGAACTTCCCGCGCTCTTGAAAGGCGACGACACGGCAGGGTTGGATGATTTAGATTTCACCGGTACTGCCCTCGCGGTGGCTGATGGTCAAAGACACGCTTCAGGGCACCCGAGCGATAAAGTACCTTTCGATGTGTCTACGACGCAGCATCTTCTCGTCGCCGCTGACCGCTTCGACTTGAGCCGTCTCCGTGCGATGTGCGAAGCTCGTTTATGCGAGTCAGTCGATATCGATAGCGTCGCGAACACGCTCACGCTTGCCGAGTTGAATCACGCCGACGCTCTTCGTCGCGCGTGCCTGTCGTTCATCGCTGCAAACTTGAGCGACGTCATGAGCACGGCGGGGTACGACGCGATGAATCGCGCGTGTCCACATTTAGCGGGCGAAATACTTCAGGCTGTCGCAGAGCTTAAAGACGCACGTCAAGCTGCAAACGTGGCGGCAGCGGCGGAAGCTCGCGCACCTTCTGTGCCCGCATTACCCCCACCAGCGCCTGTTGATGAAACGCCGCGTCGTCGTGGCGAAGATGCGAACGCAAACAACACGAACGGTGGTAATGCGGAAGCGGCTCGAGGTGTGATGAATTTGAATATCCCACCTGCGATGAGCGCGTTTTCTAATTTTTTGGTGACGCGCGCCGCGCAGCGGTTTGTAGGAGCAGAAGGCGTGCCGAGAACTCAATTGGATCCGCATCAACCGCAACCCACCGCGCCGAGCGGCGTAGAAGAAGTCGCGGGCGCGTTCGCGTTAGATGCTCCCGATGGCATCGTCGGTGCAGACGATGAGTTACCCTCACTTGACGACGGTGACGGCGAGGAGGCTGGCCGACGAGTGCGACCGCGCCGCGGGTAGAGACAGAAAACAAACACTGCAGTGTTTGAATGAAACAATTAGGGCCCTTTCACGTTATTAGAGACACACGGAGTTCTCATACACTGTACCTGTACTGTATGACAAATTAACAAACTACACTGTAGGCTACACTACTAGTAAAAATTTCCCAACGCTAACACCGCCTATGACATGCAACAGCGCAGTGCTTTGATTTCAGTATCGGGAGAGACAACGCTCGCGCCAATCTCGCCGTAAGGAGCGTCAGCGGCCCTTGATACTTCCTTTTCGAAACTATATGCATCAAGCGATGCGCTACGTTTGCTACAATTACTACACAATTTGACACCTCTCGACGGCGACATCATACGGCAAGTAGTCAGCTGTCACGAGCAACGTCGTATCATCGAGAACTTTCGCACGAGCGCTCTGCGCTTCGACTAAAAACGGCAAATCAATGCGTTCCGAAGCGCAGCCTTTGCAGTCGAGTGTGATTCCTTCACGAACAATTGACACGACCACGTCGCGAGGCGTCGTCACACCTTGGCGAGCACGAAGTGGCACCTTGACGCGTACTTTTACCCTCGTTACCGGTCGATTCACAAACTCGACATCGTACTGCATGCACTCGTCGAAATTCTCTGGAACTTTCTTCGCTTCACGTTCTTGGACTATTGGCGATACCAATTTCATCGGCACACCGACGCGAATTTTCTGAGCCGGCGGTGGTCTCGCGCCTATGAATATTCGCTGCGGAAGCCTATATTCGGGATCGAGTGTCAATGCAAACTTAGCCGATATGTGATCGAGTACGAGCTCTACTAAGTAACGTTTTAATGGCTTGAACGCGCTCGCGTGCCGCACAACGGCTGTGTTGAACACGCAATCAAAGACGACTGCTTCGATACCGCTCGCGTCGACGTCCTTACGCGCATCCGCGCAAGAAAGTGGGAATCGCAACTCTGCACGAGTGTCGTCTATAGCAGCCGTGCTATTGGCAGACGAGGAGCTCTCCAACGCACGAATCACATCTTTCGGCATCAGACCTTCTCGCCACTGGTCGCTGCCACGTTTGGGCACGTCAACCGCGTCGTGCGAGCAGACATTTACAAACACCTTCCCACCGCTCGCATCACGCGTCTTCACCGTAAACGAAGGAACTGGCGTGATTTCTACAGTCGTCGCGTCGTCCATCGCGTGTGCGCTACGCGTGAGCGCGTTGTTGAGCCTTGTGCTCGGGTCGCGCAACGCACCCTTCGCCGCTTTTGTCAAAATCTCGAGCGCCTCGCCACCGAGCGTCGCCTGTATGGTTGATAAAATCTCACGCATCTCCTCCGGGGCGTTCTCTGGGTCTAAATCACCCCCATCCTGTGCGTATTGCGTCAAGAATTCAGCCAGCGCTTCGGTCTGCGCAATCGTTTGCTCATCAGCATCCATGACTTCGCGCGCGCCAACAACTGAGGAGTGCGTCAGTGAACGACGCGACGACGCGATATTGGCGAATGTGCGAAGAGTACGCGACGTCGTATTCGTGAAAATTCGTTGGGTTGGATACACATTCACGCGTAGCTCCTCGTCGTCGCCGACGTCGCCGATAACAGGCGCTAGGACATGAGGACACGGACGTTGGGCCGCGGACGTCGAGGTTTCGTGGCGCGTCAACTAGCCGCGTTCGTGGCGTGGTGTATCGTATCGCGTGCACCGCGTTACATTTTCGCCCAAGATGACACGTCGGTGGTTATCGAGCGCGCCATCGACTCGTCGCGTTTGCTTGAAGCTGTGGGCGCTATGAATAAATTACTCGAAGTGCTGCGCTCGTCGTATTGTACTGATGGCGATAGCGTATGCGACGCATTTGAAAGCACAAAGCGAGAAGTGTGGTCGACGTTTGCGTCGAGTGCGATTTGCGGTTTTGGCACTGATGGCGACGCCACATGGACGTCGATTTCTACGACGAACACGCAAGGCGCGTTTGCCATTCTTTTGAACAAATGCTCTTCGCCTTGGTTTGGTGATTTGGAAAACCAGGTGCTTACGCTTTCGGCGACATTTTTGGCGCAAGCGAGTTTACAAAGAGATGATGTTAGTGCCGTTATTGCAGCAAACGACGCGAAAGCTGGACGCGCGGCAACGCAAACGAGCGACGATTTGAACTCCAGACACCCAGCATTCTATGACGCGCTCGCGCCGGTCGCGACCGAGTTATCTAGCTTCTCGACGTCGCGACCTGTTATCGTGACCGCCGCGCCTGCTAGCGATGAAGACACGTATTCGTCAACCTACTCAGCTGAAGTTAGCGCAGCAATCTCTGCTGCTCGAGCGCGCGGCAGCTTTGCGACGGCGGGCGACACCGAGGCGTTCCCAGAGGATTTTGCGAAACGCGTTGAAAACGAGACGGTGGCGGTGAACCTGTATCGAGAAAAATACCTGGCGCACCCATACTCCAAAGCGCACTATGACAAGTCCACGAAATGTGCCGGTCGAGCCTTGACGGACACCCTGTGCTTTGAACGAAAGATTCCAGAGGTCGATTACACGCACGCTGCGGATGGTACGCGATTGCTGACATTTTATGGTGAAGGTTTGAGCGCGGATTTTGTAGACTACAACCAACCAATTCAATATGTGCCGAACGTACGTTTGGATTAGATGAGTAGCAACAGTAGATAAGTGTAGTAAAAATTCCAAACGATGCTCGAGGAAGATAAACGAATTCTTCTCAAAGAGTGTTCACCCAGTGTAAACGTATAGGCAACGAAGACAAAACAACAAGTTTTAGCGATTAGAGTGGTTGCATATATTCGTGTTCACATATTTATTATAACATCATCTACGCTCCTCC
>Ga0181553_10002720_pt1 | contig 15392 bp, 16 predicted proteins | sample 011ome_17_FD_133753 | JGI IMG/M metagenome (GOLD analysis project Ga0181553, IMG submission 133753) | Coastal salt marsh microbial communities from the Groves Creek Marsh, Skidaway Island, Georgia - 011502XT metaG (megahit assembly) | ecosystem: Environmental > Aquatic > Marine > Intertidal...
AAGTCTTATATTATATGAGCGTTTATCAATAATTGATAAATTTCTATGTTTTACGAAGTATACGCAGAATGATTGAGATAATCAATCATAGCTCACCGCAAAATTGTAACTTGTGAGATATGGTAAAAAAATTTGATCTAGTAAAAGTACCTACACAAAAAGGGCGAGTAGCGATTGTAACTGGAGCTAATACAGGACTCGGTTTTGAAACGGCATTGGCCTTTGCTAAAAAAGAGATAAAAGTCATCATGGCTTGCCGAAATGAGCAAAAAGCAAATGATGCCATAAACCGCATAAAAGAGGAGGTAACTGAAGCAAAACTGGAATTCATTCCGATTGATTTAATGGATTTAGAATCCGTTAAGTCATTTGCTGCAGCGTTTAAAAAAGGTCATGATCGTTTAGATTTATTGATCAACAATGCTGGAATTATGATTCCGCCTTATCAGGAAACGAAACAAGGGTTTGAGAGTCAAATGGGGGTGAATTACTTTAGTCATTTTTTGCTGACTGGATTACTAATCGATTTGATTAACTCAACGAAAGGCTCGCGAATTGTTACACTAAGCAGTATCGCACATCAAACGGGTGAAATCGATTTTGACAATTTGAATGCCGATGAAGCGACCTATAAAAAATCAAAGGTATATTCACAAAGTAAGCTGGCTTGTTTGATGTTTGCTCTAGAGCTAAATCGCCGATTAGCTGCCGCTGGAGTGGATACGCTTTCTGTAGCTTCTCATCCAGGAATTGCAACAACTGAATTAGCTAGGTATATACCTAAGCTCTTATATTATGTCCTTTACCCTATCTTCGTATTTATGAGTCATAATCCGGAAAATGGAGCTTTACCGACTATTATAGCAGCATTAGATGATGATGTACATGGAGGCGATTATTTTGGTCCTAGCAGCAAACGTGAAATGAAAGGGACTCCAAAAAAAGTCAAAGGTCGTCCACATGCATATGATGAGGATGTCGCACGAAAACTATGGGAAGTATCAGAAGAATTAGTAAGTTTTAAATTTGACGTTTAAAATTCGGTTGTTCTTACTCTAACCAGATTTTTTCCATTTCAAGCTCGAATGATTCAGCTTTTTTATTAGCAATGAGAATACTAACTTGCGCCAATGTCTTTGCTTGATAATTGGGTAAATCAGGTGTATAACCTCTGAAAGTAGGGGTCATTTCATTTAGTGGAATTGAAATAGTTTCCCATTCGCCTGAAGTTTTAAAGGTATACTTATAGGAATGTCGCTCGGATTGATTATTCTTAACTCGAAATTGATATTCTTTGCCGTCACCTTTCATCCTTATTTTGGCAATTGTTGCGCCTTTAATTTTCTGTTCGGACATGTTCTTTCTTAAAGAAGAGAATCCTCCGTTATTCTTTAATGAGACATCACCCCAATATCGGATGTGCTTTTTGTCAATCTGTTTAACGTTCCCTTCGGATCTCCCTCCCATTACACCGTCATCAACAACCACCCAACGATCAGCTTCTTTCTTATCCGAAAAATCGGCAATATTTATTGGAGATGGTAAAATGGTTAAGGCAAATAATATCATGAACATAGCGTTTGTTTTTATTAAGAACAGATTGGGATGCGTAATTGTTTAGGCAACCCTTATCGGATCGAAATCGTCACAGTTGCCTCACAATGCATTGTGAGGCAACTGTGAATCGTAAATCGCATTTTCATTCTATCTCTCGATACATCACCCAATTCGGATTCCGATGTACGGGGGATATCTCAAATTCAAAACGTCCCATTGGTCGGAAGTTCATTTTTTCATAAAAGCCGATCGCGCGATAATTTTGCACCCAAACATAAAGCCACATGGCCTTTTGATTGGCTTTTCTAGCTAATTCGACTTGAAAATTAAAAAAAGTCTGGGCGTAACCTTTACCGTGATGTTCATCCAACAAGTATATACGATCCAGCTTGGCTATTGCTTTTACAGAAAGAAGTTCGTGATCTTTTTCATCAATAAGTGACTCTGCTGAAATTGGACAATCCATTATTATATTTGAAAAACCTATGGGTTTATCCTCCACCAAAAACAAGTAGTATTGATTAGTTGATTTTAGCAAATCCACCTTAATCTTTTCTTCTGTGTAATTGCGACGGACATAATCATCAATCTCTTTTTTAGGTGCACTATGACCGTGGGATTGAATAAAAGTCCTTTGCCCCAATTCAACCAGAATTGAAATATGATGATCGGTTGCAGGTATGATGGAAATCATAAATGCAAAAATACGGATTATCGATTCTTAAAATAATCTAAATCGCCGTAATTAACCCCCAGTAGAATGAAATCCACCGTAAACCTCATTGTTTTGGTGCTGAATAACCAAAACCGGTAAGCCTTGCTCATTTCTAATCAACGCTTCGACAAAACCTTTTTCACCTAAATTAAATAAGTTAGATTCGGTTAGATTAACAATAGAAATAATATCCGATTTAGACAATTTAGCTAAGCTAGCTAAGTTCTTTCGCAAATCATTTTCAGAACTACCGAAATAATCGACAGAATGCGGTAGATCAGCTCCTTTTAAAAGCTTAGACGCAACGATTAAGTTATTCTTAACATCCTCGTCAGGTTCGGCATTGGTAACCAATGAAATATCAAATGACAAATGCTTGTGTAAATAATGTAATGCTCCAATATTCTGCAATGAATGCTTGTCAGAGAAAATTGGAAGAAAAACATTATTAATTGGTCGATAGGTTTTCAGATTCTTTGGCACGAAAATGAAATTCGCATGGGAGTTATTCATCAAGTTCAATACGCGACTAGAGAAAAAGCGCTCTAAAAAACGTACCTCGTGCGTACCGCAAAAAACAAACCCTACATCTTCCTGATCGATATATTCCGCGAGTGCGGCTTCTAATTCTCCAACAAGTGATTTATAACCCAGCTCAAGTTGGTCTGAGGTATTTGCCCGAGCTATCTCTTTAAGCTTTGTATCTGTCTCAGCTTTATTATCTAACTCAGAAACATTTACCAATTCAAGGCTGTCCTCTGTCGTTTGGTTAAAACCGATTGCATATTGCACCGCATCTAAAGATTCAGGTGTGAAATCAACTAATACTATATTTTTCATGGTTAAGTTTATTTTACCCAAAATTAAAGTCTAGACAAAGCCTAAAAAATGACTTTCAACAGGAAAGGGTGTAACATATGTCAATTGCAATAGCCAGCAGAAATAACGAAACGAAGTTTATTCTTGTTCTTTCATCATATCAATCGAAATCTCCTCTTCCTTATAGACATAGCGATCGGAGATTTTTGTAAAAACATGATCCAAATAAGCACGAGCACCAAATCCACATATAAAATTACCTTTAGCCCATACATGAGCTGCTCGGTCTCTTGTTTCAATATAGACCATACATGTATCATTTTCATAAGTGTCAATCAAACATTCATAAAGGCCATCTGCATTAATATGAGCTATTCCTGAAGCATAAGCTATATGATAGGTTGGACCACTAATCGTATTCACCCAAAACTTGAGACTATCCGCATGAATTTGTTCTAAGACAAGCGCTCCACCGTTAAACCCAACTTCTAATTGAGGATTATCATCACGAAACCACATATCATTTATAAAAAAGGTCTCATCCGCGTAACCTCCGTAAACACCCTTACTCACTTCTTTTTGATAGTCAATCAACTGCTTTGTTTTTAACCGTTTGATGGCTTTTTTTCCTGGATAAAGTTCAACGTCAAACCATTTTTCTCCTGAAATCCATTTTCCTTTTAACGTGTCGTTTTTTAACTCTATGTAGAAATGCCCGGTTACTTTCCCTTTATAAGATTCTTCCATCCAAATCACGTCTTGCATCAAATTCCCTTCGAGTAATAGATAGGATTCTTTATTCGCATAGCGATAGCGCGCTTGAATATCTCCTGTCACCCAATCAACTTGCTGAATATCCATCACAATGGGGTATTTCTCAATCTTCCCTTGAACCTCATTGGCTATGGCACTTATGCCAAACCATAAACTTACTATCAACAGAAACGCTTTCTTCATAATATCTATTTATACTAATAAATGTATAAAATTCTTTTCATGAGAATTTATAAATATGCTCATCATTCCTGTGGGTCGATATTATTGAGGGAATTCTCATCTTAGATTCAATTCTTTATTGTTTCAGTAATATGAATTATCTTTAATACTTGATTGCAATCAAACAAATGAAAAAACTGTTACTCCTTGTGTTTTTTATTCTACCTGCGCTATTATTTGCGCAACGAAGGGATCAGTATCCCGTATTGGAAAAAACCAATTATTTTGGACTCCAGTTTGATGATGATTTTCTCTTTCTTGGAAATCGAGATGAGCAATATACTGGAGGGTTGGAATTCGAGTATATCCAACATTTCAAAAAGAAAAAAGCTAAGGTAGGATTATTTAACCCTTTCTCAGAAGGAAGTCGATTTTTCACTTCTTCAGTCGGATCCTATCTTCACACGCCCTACAATATTTCCGATTCTTTGATCATTGAAAATGACCGGCCTTTTAGCTCTTACATGTATATTCAAACCGGATATTTAGCACATTCTTCGGACTTCCAGCGACGATTTACGGCAGAGATTTATTTCGGGATGATGGGCGCATTGCTTCCGGGTAAAATTCAGGACGCTGTTCACACGATTGGAGACAGTCCACCGACAAATGGTTGGAAGAATCGAATTGCTCAAAAAAAGCGTTTTATACCAAATCTTAAATTCAATTATCAAAATACGCTGATCAACATTACTGGATTTGATTTTATAGGCTTGCGTTGGCTTCAATTCCGCTCTATATGGGAACTGCAGACAGGGCTATACCTAAATTCCTTCTCAGGGGGGCTATTAATAATGGCTGATAATAAACGACCTTCCGAAAAGGGACAATTCAAAACAATTATCCCACAAAAACGAGCCAAAGACGAGGATAGAAAATTTCGATTCCGACCCTATTTTACCGGTGAAATTCGTTTTGTAGCGCAGAATACTTCATTACAAAGTTTGCCCTGGCTAGACAGTCCTTTCATTGTAGCACCCGATCATTTGAATCGCCTAATATGGATATTAGAGGGCGGTTTTATGTTTACACGAGGACGTTTTCATTGTGCGTATAAAGTCCAGGCGCACTCCAGAGAGTATGTGAAATATCAACCCGATTGGCACACCTGGGCAGGTATGACTTTGGGTTGGGCTTTTAATTAACCTAGAATTTCGCTGAAAATGGAACGACTTCAGTCACTTCCAAACCGTAAGCATTAATCACAGAGGTATTTAGATCGGTATTATTCGTAATTAATTTTAAACGATCAATCTTTAAGTCTCTCAGAATTTGAGCACCAATACCATAATCTTTCTCGTCAGCCTTGCGCTGTTTAGATTGACTTCCGTTATTGTATGCCTCTAACTTCTCAATTAAGCCGATTTGCTTTTCTTCTTGTTGGATAAACACCAATGCCCCTTTGCCGTTTGCTTCAATCATTTGCAAAGCTGCTGATATTTTCGATTGCTTATCACTGCGGACTGCATCCAATAAATTGTGTGTAAACGAAGTTGACTCAACGCGGACAAGAACGGGGTCACCCGCGTTCCAATCGCCTTTATAAATCACTAAATGTTCATCTTCTGTCGTTGTTTGACGGTAAGCCAACATTTTAAAACTACCCCAAACGGTATTAAATTCAACTTCAACTTTTCTTTCGATAAGCGATTCATGTCTGAGTCGATGTGCGATTAGATCAGCAATAGAGATGATTTTCAAATCAAATTTATCTGCTACCTCAATCAATTGAGGCAAACGAGCCATAGACCCGTCTTCGTTTAAAATTTCTACTAGAATACCGGCAGGTTGTAAACCAGCCATCCGCGCTAAATCAATAGAGGCTTCTGTATGTCCTGCTCGTCGTAATACCCCACCGTTCTTAGCGCGCAGCGGGAAAATATGTCCCGGTCGTCCTAGATCTGTTGGTTTGGTATCCTCTTTTGTTATCCATTTAATCGTTTGTGATCGGTCAAAGGCAGAAATACCTGTCGTACAACCGTGTCCAATTAAATCCACGGAAACGGTAAACTGTGTATTGTGTAAGACGGTATTATTATCCACCATCATATTCAATTCTAATTGCTCACAGCGATCTTCAGTCAATGGCGCACAAATTAAACCGCGGCCATGCATAGCCATGAAGTTGATCATCTCTGGCGTTACCATTTCTGCAGCTGCAATAAAGTCACCTTCATTTTCACGATCTTCATCGTCTACCACAATGACTACTTTTCCTGCTTTAATATCGGCAATCGCCTCTTCTATTCTATTTAACTGAAATGACATAAGTTCAATTTGGCTACAAAATTAGTTCTTTTTTTATGAAGACTTGTCTCGGACAATCGAAGTTTTTAACGGATTTCAATTGGTTTTCATCAGATGCTCTAATTTGCCAACTGACCCTGCCCAACTATATCTTTTTTGAACGAATTTTCGACCTGCCCCAGATATTGATTGCCATTGTTCTTTATCTTCAAGTAGTGAAACAATGGAATCGGCAAACTGTTCAGCGTTAGATGCAATCAAAACAGATTCTTTATCAACAGCTTCAAGGGCATTGTTCGCGAGTGGTGTTGTAATAGCTGGCAATCCCATGGCCATGGCCTCTAAAAGTTTATTTTGTAATCCTGTTCCTATAAAAAGCGGAGCAAGAAATATCTTTGCCTGCGCATAGCTATCTCGGATATCCTCGACCCAACCTGTAACCATAACATTATCCTGATCTGCCAAAGCTGTGACGCGCTGATGCGGCTTAGCACCAGATAACATAATCCGAATGGTTGGTTTTTTCTTTTTTAGAATAGGATAGATTTGATTGACGATGAATTCGCAGCAAGCAATATTGGGTGGATAATTCATATTACCGGTAAAGACAAGATCAAATTCCTTTTTTTGCTCGGGTTTATAATCAAAGAAGTCTTTAGAAATACCGTTTTCAACAATCAGAATTGCATCTTTTTGCGGATGACTAATAAATTCACGATCTTGCGCAGATATAATGGTATGGTGATTAAAATAATCGAAAATTCGGTGTTCATATTCAGCTAATCTTTTCCCTTCTTCCTTAATGAGCACCTTTCGAATACCACCACTGATTTCTGCTCTTCGGAACATTCCTTTACTGAGGGCATCCATATAATCCAAAGTCTTAGGAATGGTATGAATATTCTTGACATATTCCGTTGTACGAATCAGTTGACAATAAATATGATCGGGACTTTCTGACTGGATAATTTGATGAATTTTTCTGCGGATACTGTTTTGATAAAAATAACCTGTTTGGTACGGGTTTGAGGTGAAGATCTGCTTTATCGTATTCCAATAAATTAAGGGCTTCTTCAACTTAAAAACATGCAGGGCACTGCAATAACGACGCACCTCAGCTTTCCATTCCTCTTTTACAGACTGATCAGTAACCGCGCATAAAACTACTTCATGCTTTTTTGAAAGTTCCTTGATTTGATAATAAGCGCGGAGTTTATCCCCCTTCTCAAGAGGATACGGAAAACGCGATAACAATACAAGTATCTTCACATCTCTTGATTTAACTCCTGATAAAATTGTATCAGGTTATCGACTACCTTATCATTATCATATTTCCCTTCAACCAAAAGCCGTGCATTATTTCCAATTTCATCTACCTTATTCGGGCTATCTAAGAGAAATTGCATTTGATGTGCAAAGGCATCAGCCGTATCAGCAATAAAGAGATGTTTACCATCTTCACAGTCTATTCCTTCAGCACCAACAGATGTCGTGATAACGGCTTTACCCATTGCCATGGCTTCTATAATCTTTACACGCACACCACTTCCTGATAAAAGAGGAACTACCATAACATCATGATCGGCCATAAAACAAGTAGCTGAATCCACTTCACCATGAACAATAAAATTTTCATCTGCCTGCTCCATCATATATCCTGGTATGTGACGCCCAGCCAAATGTAATTCTATATCTAGACCTTTCACCGATGGCCAAATGGCATCCATAAACCAATTAATGGCTTCTTTATTCGGCTCCCAATTCATTGCTCCAATATGAAAAAAGCGATTCTTTTTTGGACGTTTGTTTCCTTCGCATTTATAATCTCCCAAGTCAATACCAAATGGAACCGTTAAAATGGGAATCTTCTTTGTCAAGGAGGCAAACCGTTCAGTATCTTCATAGCTAATCGTCGCAATGCCTTCTACTTCATTAATCGTCTTTTTTTCATAGACCTTCAACCGTGAAGCAAGGTGCTTTAAATAAATTCGTTTTGCCTTATTCCCGGTCGAATTGGCAAGTCGCTCCCATAGTAGGTGCTCTAGGTTATGACTTCTCAATACCACATTTGCCTTACTGTACGTGCGAATGGTTTGGATATAAGGAGTCATGAATAAACTCTCTAGATGCACAACATCATACGTATCCTCCTGCAATATTTCTGTGAGCTTTTTATCAAAATCTGGTGAAAAGAACCGACTAATATTGTATGAGTCAGAGGTAATTAATGCTGAAAAAGCGTCAATAATATTGACACGTGTATCCACAAAAACCCCTTCTATATTGGTTTTCTCTTGAAATTCTTCTGAAAAAGCGGTTGGAATAAAGGGATGTTTCTCTGTTGCTATCGTTAAGATCTTAAGTGAGATATCCTTTGCCAACAATCCCTTTGAAATATTATTTATGGCAATACACCCTCCATCTATGGTCGGTTGAGGCGGTTTATTGCATAATTGTAAGACTTTCATGGAATAATTTGTTGGCGCTTTATCTCTTTATTAATCTTCAATTGAGAGCTGAAAGTTAAGATTTATTTCTGCTTTTAAGCGCATATTACCGTTGAAAGTTCTTTGTAAATAAAAGACCGTGCATCATTCTTTCCGGAGGATACGCTGAATGACTCTTTTGTATGCATCTCGATCAAATAAAGCAGAATCATTAGCTGCCTTATAGGTCAAAAATGCACCTATTGGCGTCAAGATAAAGGCACTCATCCACATTCCCTTCCAAACGTCAATCACCCCTGACTCGACCATGTTTTCGCCTGAGATCATTAAGACATAATACAAAAGGAAAAACAAAGTGGCAAAAATCAATGGTGCTCCCAAGCCTCCTTTTCGAATAATTGCACCGAGCGGTGCTCCAATAAAAAACAAAACAAAGATGGCAAATGAAAGGGTAAATTTCTTATGCCACGCAGCCCTATAATCATCTAAAGATCTTGCCCTGTTTTTGCGAATAACGCTTTGGGTATAAGCTAAGTCTTTCGTTGCTCTAATTTTAGATTGTGCAGAAGTTAACGCAGTGATGTACTCCATCTTCTTTAAGTCACTCAAATCAATCAACGTGTCCAATACCCTAGAACTTTCTTCTATGCCCAGCATGTTCATGGTATCTTCGGATGGTGGCCCTCTTCCTATATCAGGATTTAACAATACAGATTGTCGCAGCACATTATCCTCAAATTGACGAGCGAGTGAATCATTGATTACAACCAGTGAATCCAATGCCTCACCTAATTGTACAAAGTTCATCATTTCGAAATCGCGTTTAAACAAATCCTCGCTTTCTTCGTCCATATCAAAGCCTGTCAAATCAAACTTAATAATGGCTTCTTTGAAAAATGACTTTTGAAACGGTGCCCCAACTTTTGTTTTTCCATTAGGAGACATTTGTTCATGGATGGAACCGTTATTTAGTTTCAGTAGCAAATACTTAGAATGATCCGAGGTATCCGAACTAGCCGATTTGAGCATTTCACCTGATTCGGCTTTAATCGTTTTTCTCTGCCCAGTATTATTTCCTAATTCGTAAATAAGAATATCCCTTAATTCGCCCGTATTATCATTTTTCTCTTCCACTTTAATACTATAGCCATCAATATCTTTATAGAAAATCCCTTCGGTAATTCCAAAAGTTGGTTTCTTATTTTGGATATTATAGATAATTGTACGCCATTTTAAGTTGGCGATGGGTAGGATATAGTTAGAAAAATAAAAGGCCCCTGCACTGAGAAAAACAATAAAAATAAGCATGGGGCGCATGATCCGAAACAACGATAAGCCTGCCGATTTTAGTGCTGTTAATTCATTCTTTTCAGAAAGGTTTCCGAACGTCATAATAGACGAAAACAGAACAGCCAAAGGCAAGGCTAGCGGAATTAATGTTGCAGAAACATAGAAAAGTAATTCTAGGAGGACTGAGATTTCTAATCCTTTCCCCATGAGGTCATCTACATACTTCCAAAAAAATTGCATGACCAGAAAGAACATAGCAATGAAGAATGTAATGAGGAATGGACCTACAAATGATCGAATGATGAAAATATTTAGTCTTTTCACCTTTTATAATTGCTTAGATTTCTTTAATGAACGTTGGAATATCCAAAAACGTATAGATTCGATAATTAAGATCCAATTACCTTCTTCAGGACATTCACTTGATTTGTCCACAATAATTTAGATTCTTCGATTTCATCTTCTTCTGCAAAATCAGTAATCATCATTGCCACATCATTGGTCAGCTCATCGATTTTAATAGCCATTTCAAAGAATGTCTTTTCTCCTTCTTCAAAATCTTCGATCCATTGAAATTTAATCGCTTCTCCTTTTCTCTTCGTAATGAGTCTTGCCTCCTCAGAACTACCGTCCCAAAAGAAAGTATAAACATCATCTTTTATATTCACATCATCAGCAAACCATTCACTCAATCCACTTGGTGTACTAATCATATTGTACAGCACCTTCGTTGATGATTTCACCTCAATTTCTATCTGAAATTTAATTTTATCTGACATATTTTATGCTAAGTCTTATTAAGTGGGGAAATATACTAAAAAATTGAGGATATATTTTACCCTATTTGAAAATACTCAACATTCGGTCGAAAAGCAGTTATAAACGGTTCTGAAACGGCTATTACCGTTTAATAGTCACCTCCAACTATACGACTTTCTAAATCTTTTCGTGTAGAGGCTGGTAATTTTGTCGGGACTGCTGTCAATCCTGAGGTGTCTGTCAAGGCTTGCATAAAGTAAATCAAATCCTTTTTTTCTTGTTCATTTAAATTCAAAGAATCCGGAGGTAAAGTAGTATGATCCGGCGCTATTCCCCATCCATGTCCACCTCCGACATTATAAAAATCAACAACTTCCTCAAGGGTGTTAAATACACCATTATGCATATATGGTGCTGTCAAAGCTAGGGTGACAAAACCCAAAGTATCTTATGGCTATCTTAAAACCGGTTTACAAGATCATTAAGAAATGTTACCTGAGTACAAACGAATGCCGTTATAGATCATCCCAATGTTAAAATCTAGTTCAAAATTGAATACTCAATTCATAACTGAAGTACCTGACTATAAACCGGTTTAACATTCAATTAATACCTCATCAGAAAATGACTGAATTATAGGTCTTCATGTTAACTGTAAATAAACTACTTTTATTGCATGATGGAAACTGATCTTATTCCCCAACTTTTAAAAAAAATGAATATCGACGCGCTGAATCCTATGCAAGAACAAGTGATCGAAAAAGGAGGGAATTATAAAACCTTGATATTAGAATCACCGACAGGCTCGGGAAAATCCCTTGCATTCCTGTTGGCCATCTTGCCGCTTATTGATGCTACAGAAAAAAAATTACAAGGTTTAATTCTCGTTCCAACCAGAGAGTTGGCCATTCAATTGGAAGGCGTTATTCAGCAATGTGGACTGGGACTAAAGGTTCATGCCTTTTATGGCGGCTATTCTGGACAAGAGGATCAGCGACGATTAAAACACACACCATCCTTATTAATCGGTACACCTGGAAGGATTAGCTCTTTAATTGAACAAGAACATCTTAAGGCTCCGGATTTGAAAGCGCTCGCGCTGGATGAATACGATAAAATGCTTGAATTGGGTTTTGAAGAAGAGATGATTTATATTTTAGATCAACTTCCGCAGGACATCAATCGGCAGGTATTAACTTCTGCTACCCATTTAGAAAAACTACCTCCTTTTATTTCAAGAGATGGATTAGAAGTTTTACAGTTAGAAGGACAAGAACAGCGATTAACCAAGTTTGCATTAAAATGTCAAGATGATAAGGCTTCATGTATTTCAGACCTCTTGCACCTGAGTGGTCGGCAGAATATCATTGTCTTCTGCTCTTTTAAAGAAGATGTCAATGCATTGTGCGAAAGACTTGGAAGTGAGGGATTAGAGGCATTACCTTTTCACGGTGATATGGAGCAAATCCATCGGGAGGAAAGCCTTATCCAGTTTCGTCATGAAAGTAGCCGCATATTAATCGCAAGTGATTTGGCTGCGCGCGGATTAGATGTTCCAGAGCTCGATTTAGTCATACATTATCAACTTCCTTTATCAGAAAATTCGGACACCCATCGCAACGGGCGAACAGCGCGAATGAATGCGAAAGGTGCTGTTGTTTATCTAGCTGGAAAAAATGACAAAATTCCGACTTTTTTGAATGACCTAAATTGGCAAAAAGAATTAAGAGGATTAGATCAACCGTTTAATACTCGTGTAGAAGATTGTCAAATGGGGACTGTTCGGATAACCGCTGGACGGAAAGATAAAATCAGCAAGGGAGACATCGTCGGATTTTTCACAAAGGTTGCTCAAATACCTGGCAATGCGATTGGTGCCATCACCTTAAGACCGAAGGCAACCTATATTGCAATAGATCGAAAATATTTGCCGAATCTGGCAAAGCAATACGGTTCTTTAAAAATAAAAAAGAAAGCAGCAAGGCTTTATTTGATCTCGAAAATTTGATATCTTAGAAAAGTTATTTTTGGGTGATCCTAAAAAGTGTATCGAATCAAAGGCATATGAAAAAAATCACGAATAAATTGGGTGCATTTTGGCTGTTATCATTTGGTATAGTCACAACTTTATTCATTATCTCGGTTGTCATTTATGGCTTTGATATCAAAACCAATGGTAGCCGAAAAGCTTTAACAAGTCAAATCAAGAATGAAGGCCAAACCAATTATTATTATAAAATCGATGACCAATTTGCCTTCGGTGTCTTTTCAGATAGAGAACCGGGTGATTTTGATGTCCATTTAACGGTCTATGATGAAAACTATATTCCTTTCTGTTATTTATGCGGCTATTATACCGGAGATATGGAGGATGATCGAGGGTTCAATCAACCTTATGCACAAGGCGACTTAATTTATAACATTGATATCAACGACAAAAGTCGTGATGGTAATCCTGACGACACCTATTCTACTTATAATCTTAAAACAAGTGAATACGGATATATCAATTCCTTAACAGAAATTAGCGCTGATGCAAGTGATCCTAAACACCGATTAACGCGAGAGTACATTAGTGCCCAGTTTGACGAACTTTCATATTCAAGTTCGGACGATGAAGATTGTATGATTGCCTTTGGTGCAGTCACCTTATCCTATATTATTCTTATTCTGTGGGGCATTTTAGCAGTATTATTTAGAAAAAGTAAAACCAATTAATATGTGGAGAACCGCACTAATTCTGATTTTTACATTAATTGCCGTTCCGGTGATAACCTTCTATTATGATTCAGGTTTGAGTCCCCTGCAATGGAGCACCTTAAAAACCCTATTATTGGTTTATGGAGCAGCAGCTTTATTATGCTTTCTCTTGAGCTCGTTCACGGATAATTATAGCCAAGTTGATAAGCTATGGAGCATCATTCCTGTTCCATATGTTTGGATCATTGCTTGGTATGGTGATTTTGAACCTCGGCTTAATGTCATGGCTGTTTTGGTGACGATTTGGGGTATAAGACTAACCTATAATTTCGGTCGCCGAGGCGGATATTCATGGAAGTTCTGGACAGGAGAAGAAGACTATCGCTGGTCAATTTTAAGGCAAAAACCAGGTTTTGAGCAAAATTGGAAATGGGTATTGTTTAATTTCTTTTTTATTTCCGCTTACCAAATGGGACTGATATTATTGTTTACGTTGCCAGCATTAAAGGCAATGGAGAGTGAAGTTGCATTAAATTGGGCGGATTATCTGATTGCTGGAATTATACTGGCTCTTATTGTTATTGAATTCATTGCTGATCAGCAACAATACCGTTATCAAGAAGTGAAACATGCCAAATTAAAGGCTGGTGAGCCTTTAGGTGATTATTATAAGCGAGGTTTTACGCATACCGGTCTTTGGGCTTATATGCGACATCCAAATTATATGGCAGAGCAGGCCATTTGGATTGTTTTCTATTTCTTCTCCGTTATAGCCACAGGTAGTTGGATGAATTGGTCAATTTCTGGCGCATTACTCCTGTTCGTGCTTTTTAGGGGAAGCTCTGATTTTTCGGAATCTATTTCATTAGAAAAATATCCTGAATACAAAAAATACGTCAAAGAGGTTGGTCGATTTTTACCCTTAAAAGGGAAATTCAAGCCTTAAATCCAAAAACCATCATTTTTTTTGGTCGGTTTAATTATTAGACTGACCGAAAAAAAATTCCGTATTGGTCGAAAAGTGTAAAATCAGGTCCATTAAAAACGTGGTTTAACTCGAGAATACACCTATTTTCAAGTAACCGCAACACACAAGACCTATGGACAACTTAACAATAGAAAGCTCGAACAAAACACCCTACTGATATCGAAACAAAACCGGAAAATTGGAATTTTCAGGTATTTCTATGCCGGAAGATGCTGCCAATTTTTACTTCAAAATCATGGATTGGATCAGTGATTATTATCGCAAACCCAATAAAGAAACGTCAATTAAAATTGCTTTTCGATATATCAACTCAACCTCATCTAGTATGTTGATGCGTATTTTCCATACCTTGAAAAACTTGCAAGAGACAGATAAGACGAATATCCAGTGTACATGGTATTATGAGAAAGAAGACCAACATATGAAAGAATATGTTGAAGAAGTTGCTCGGCGCGCTGATAATATTTCATTCAACGTATTACCAACTGAGGAAATCAATTAACCCCCTTTTACCCAAAAGAAATCTAATTCAACACTTTCTTTAAGCGATCTTGTACCGCTTGATCAAATGGCTTATCATTTATTTTAGACTCTGTCCAAGCGAGGATGTCGAAATACTCAAGGATGACATTCTCGCGATCATTTTTGAGCAAGTTATTGAGCTTCTCATTAAATTGAGCAAAGATGTCTTTCTGTCCAATCTTATTCTCTTCTTTTGCCAACCGTTTGATATGCGTAATAAACAATTTTTCGACTTGATAATCCTTCGGGTGTTTATTTAAATAACGTGCTGCTGATTTTAAATCATATTCAAGAAAATCATGATTCTCCAATTCAAAATGAATGATCAAATTAAAGATTCTGGCAAACGAAT
>Ga0181553_10002722_pt1 | contig 15389 bp, 14 predicted proteins | sample 011ome_17_FD_133753 | JGI IMG/M metagenome (GOLD analysis project Ga0181553, IMG submission 133753) | Coastal salt marsh microbial communities from the Groves Creek Marsh, Skidaway Island, Georgia - 011502XT metaG (megahit assembly) | ecosystem: Environmental > Aquatic > Marine > Intertidal...
GATTCGATTAGCCGTTAAGAATGGCACCTTCCTTTCCTGTGACATCTATAATACCGAATACACTCTGGCATTTGGCGAGGCCAATGGGGTTCCAGAGGAAAACATCAACAAAGAAAAGCAGGTTTCCAAGGCGCAGCGCGATAGTTTCCGTCGTGCAACTAAAGCCGGAGCAAAAATGGTGTTCGGTTCCGACGCTGCCATATACCCACATGGCGATAACGGTAAGCAATTTTCACGCATGGTACAGTTTGGAATGACACCTCTTCAGGCAATTCAGTCTGCTACGATTAACAGTGCACAGTTACTGCAACAAGATCAGCAACTTGGGCAAATTAAATCTGGTTATTTTGCTGACATTATTGCTGTTGATGGAAATCCACTGGAGGACATCACGGTGATGGAGAATGTCAGTTTTGTTATGAAAGATGGCCAAATCTATAAAGATAACAGACAGTAAGTTGAACAGTATGATTAAAACAACCAAACGAGCGGGATTCATCGAATGTGTGATAACGCTGTTCGCGCTCTCATGTGTATCGGTTCAGGCTAACGAAACTGTCGCAACAGAAAAGTTAACGATTAAATCATCTGTTTCAGCTGAATTTCCCGACGGAGTGCACTTTAAATACCTCACCTTCTTGGCGGATGAGCTAGACATGGAACTGGCCATAACACACATGACCTACAACCGTCGTATCACCTCATTACGCTCCGGTGTTATCGATATCATGACGGGTTTGAGAAGTACCTTCCCAGAAAATGGCGATTTCGTCTATCTGCAACCAAGTTACACCAGTACCTCCAATGCCTACTTCATCAGGAATGATCAGAGAACAAGACTGTTTACAATCCGAGACCTGGATGGTAAAACAATTGCGATTACGGCAATTGATAAACCTTATATTTCAGCGCTGGAAAAGTTAGGAGCAAAGGTTGTCGTTATTCTCTCACTAGAGCAGAAAATTAAATTACTCCAGCGCAAGCGTATTGATGCTTTTGAGCACGTCCAGTCCAGTGGTCTGTCGGAAATTGCAAAAAAAGGCCTGTCGGAACAAATTATAGTTGCTCCCTACAAAACAGCCTCTGTCAATCATTTCCATTTTGCTCTGAGTACAGGCTCTGAGCTGATGAGTAGAAAGTCAGAAATTGAAGCCATCATCGCCCGCGCAGTAGAGATGGGTACATTTGCTAAAATTCGAGCTGAGCATTACAAAAATGGCAACAATGCTAAAAAGTAAATTTCTTATACTATTTCTTGTCTATGTCACTGCCGCAACAGAACTTCATGCTGAGTCGGCAGCAGATGCTACCTACTTATTACAAGTATCCAGTAATTTGTCTTGTGGCACACTCGACATTGAACTCATTGCAACAGAGCACAACTCTCGTCGAACGCTCAGTTATCAAAACAAGCCATTCGCAGCAGTAACGTTACCCGCCGGCAGATACCAGTTCGGTCAAGTCATCTGTGATGGTAACAAAGCCTATGATGTCCTCACTTCATTAGCTCCCATTACAGTATTGCCGAATCAGGCCTACTTTGGCGGTAGACTGATCTTTAAACAGGCGGCAGAGTTGGACGATCACGAAGAGCTGGAGGTACTCGAAAATTGCTCAAAAGTTGTCAGTCGCGCGCGTGGCGATGAATATGGCGACTCAGCGACAGGTATCGCGTGTCGTGATGGCAATGGAGTGGCGACATCATTGCAGCCAGAAAAGAAAATCAATGTCTATTCGCCGATCGTATCTGCCGAGGATCTACAAACCATTCGAGCTGCACTGAATGCCTCTGAGCAACAACTTCGTTACATGCCAATAAAGATTAAGTGATCCATCATGGCACTGCTTTGTTTTTGTCAGGTTTGTGATATGGTGCTGTTAAATCCTCTTCAGGAGTCAAGCAATGCAACGTCGTGAGTTTTTATTATCCTCAGCAACACTCGCAACAGCGACCATAATGCCTTGGTCGGCCTATCTGGCTGATGCCTCTAGACCACTACTAAAATTGAGCTCTAACGAAAATCCCTTAGGTATGTCACCGAAAGCACGACTTGCCGCTGAGCAAGCACTGAAGATTGCCCATCGGTATGGTGATAGTCTGGCAGAGCAATTACGATCAGAAATTGCAGAAATTGAAGGCTTTAATTCGGCGATGGTGACGTTAGGAAATGGCTCTACTGGAATTCTCGAGGCCATTATGCGTCAGCAGGCCATCAAGGGTGCTACATTGATACAGCCGGCCATTACCTATGGTGATGCCAGTTGGTTCGCCACAACTGCTAACATGGCACAGATTAAAGTGCCCATGCTTGAGAACTTTGTCGCTGACTTGTCTGGTATGGAGAAAGCCAGTTTAGCGGTTAAAGGACCGGTGGTGGTGTACATTGTTACGCCGAACAATCCCACGGGTGTTCTATCACCTTACAAGGATATTGCCGTCTGGGTTAAGCGGGCACCCGATAATGTATTTTTCATTATCGATGAGGCATACCATGAGTTAGTGACGGAGCCCAATTACCAGAGCTGTACACAGTTAATCAATGATGGCTATGAGAATCTCATCGTTGCTCGTACCTTTTCCAAAATGTATGCCATGGCGGGGATGCGGCTGGGCTATGGTCTAGGTAGTCAGTCTGTGATTAAAGAGATTAGGCGTCATTACTCAGGGTGGTCTGTGAATGTACCAGCCATACAGGCGGGCAGGGCCTCACTAAAAGACGAGGCATTTCAGAAGGCGTCATTACAGAGTAATGAACAAGCGAAAAAGATGACTCAGGAAGGACTCACAAATTTGGGTCTGAAGTACATTCCTTCACAGGGCAATTTCCTGATTCATGAGATCACGATGGAATTAAAAGCCTATCAGAGAGCCATGCTTGCAGAGGGGATCCGTGTCGGGCGCGATATGAACCTTGGTTATGGCTGGAATCGCCTGTCCCTGGGCACACCAACTCAAATGCAGCGTTTCATCAATACTTTGGCAAGTATGGTCTGAGCCAAACCGTCAGGCCGGAATTGGAAAGTCGCTCAGTTTTTCTTCAAAGGCAATATTTAGCGCTTGCTCGAGGTCATTGACGATATCATCAACATGCTCGAGGCCAACGGCAATTCGGATCAGTGTGTCGGTAATACCTGCGGCTTCTCGCTCCTCATCAGTATAGGTTGAATGAGTCATTGTGGCGGGATGCTGGATCAGGGTTTCAGCATCACCGAGACTGACTGCGATAATGCACAACTTCAACGCATTCATGAATTCAACGGCTTGCTGTTTGCTACCGGTTAATTCAAATGCAATCACACCGCCTGCACCTTTCATTTGGGTGCCAATGTATTTAAATCCAGAGTGCGATGGCAGACCCGGATAATACACTTGACGCACATGTCGATGTTGTTGCAGGTATTCCGCAACATGCTGAGCATTTTGATTGTGGCGTTCGACCCTCAGATGAAGTGTTTTAAGACCACGGAGGATCAGCCAGGCATCATTTGGGCTCAAAGTTGCGCCCATGTCTTTCAGTGTCGTCAACTTAATTTTGTCGATTTGTTCTTGTGAGCCACAGCAAACGCCGGCAACCACATCACCGTGACCATTAAGATATTTTGTGGCGCTGTGAATAATCAGGTTAACACCCAGTTCTGATGGCGTCTGCAGTGCCGGCGACATAAAGGTATTATCAACCACAGTGATGAGCTTGTGTCGCTTGGCGACTCGAACCACCATGGCGATATCAATCACGTCCAGGTTTGGATTGATTGGTGTTTCAAAATAGATAACTTTTGTGTTTGCTTGAATAGCCTCAGTGATAGTTTGCTGCTTATCAAAATCGACAAAACTCACCTCGATTCCCAACTGCGGAAATAGGTGACTGAATAAGGCGAAGCTACAACCATATAGTGCCTTAGTTGTGAGCAAGTGATCACCCGCTTTTAAGTTAGCCAACAAGGTTGAACTAATAGCGCCCATGCCTGAGCCGAAAACGGCAGCGTCATCAGTTTGCTCTAATACCGCCATCTTTTGTTCTAACTGAGTTAATGTCGGATTCCCCAGGCGGCCATAAATATATCCAGATTCCTGCCCCTCAAATCGACGACTGCCTTGTCCAACCGTATCAAAGGTAAATGTTGATGTCTGATAGATTGGTGAGGTTAAAGCACCGAATTGTTGATCGCGGATTTTTCCGGCATGGATTGTGTTGGTTTCAAAATGGTCTGATCGATACTTCATAATATACCCTCGATCCCACCATCAGTCGTCACAGTGGGATAGCTGTACTCGATTTAATTTCCTTTAGTACCACACTCGTTTGCACACGCGACATCCCGGGCATACGTAGTAGTGTGTTGGAAATAAAATCCTCCATTTCCCGGTTGTTTTTAAGAATCACCTTAAGCAGATAATCGGACTGCCCCGTTAAGTGGTGACATTCTTGCACTTGCGGAATTTGTCTGACCGCCTCGAAGAACTGTCGTAACTTGTCTGGTTGATGTAGCTCCAAACTCACCGAGATAAAGCAGATAGTATCGTGACCGGTTTTCTCTCGGTTTAAGATGGAGACATATCGGTTGATGTAACCATCCTGCTCGAGTCGCTTCACTCTTGCGAGTGTCGCCGGTGGCGAGAGGTGAACTTTTTTAGCCAATTCATTATTAGTAATTCTGCCATCATTTTGTAACAGATTAAGAATGGCCTTGTCGGTACTATCTAGTTCTACAGTTAAAGATTTTAACATGAAAGCCTCTGCAAAATAACAATATTAGTTAACAAGAAGTATTTTAAATAAAAAATTAAGTAAAAACAAAATATAGAGAATAAAATTCTGTTTTGCCATCTTTCAGTCATCTCTACTGAATAAAATTAAGACTCAATTGTGCCTGTCTGCTGGTGGTGACAATGTCACAGCGGAGGCATTGATAATCAGAATTTATCGCCTAGACTTAGAAGAGTTAGTCTTGCAAGAAGCTCGTGGTAAAAATCTCTTATGGCCAACAGTGTGAACTTAGTCAGCACGCTCAGAGTTCGATTGATCTTATTGATCTCAATACTCATTGGTGCGCTATTGCTTTTGTCATATTATTTAGACCAATCAATCAACCAAAGACTCTACGACGCCAAAGTACTTAACTTGGCAGGTAAACAATCAGCCCTCACTCAGGCAATGGAAAAAATCTTGGTATCAGGCTATACGCCGAGTAACCGAGAATCTTTGCAACTGATCACCGATGAGTTACTTGCCAACCAGCGATTCCTTAACGCCCAACACTCAAACAGTATTGATATTGTGCTGAACCGCGCCTACTCAGAGGGCAGTCCGAACATTAATGCTCTGGTCAGAGAGAATGCTTCAGACGCCATGGCTATTTTTGATGAAACGCTCACCATGACAGAAGTTAATAATTTACTCGAGCGGCTAGAGTATACCTATGTTCGATTAGATGATGCTGTTATCACTTTACAGAAAGCCTCTTCATCTGAGATGAAGGATATCCTGCAATTTGTGCATGCTGAAATTGCAATCATGATCGGGATTACGTTCCTGCTTGTATTGATTATTTATCTGCCAATGGAGAGAAAAATTGGTAACTTTCTGAAAGACATTATCAGACACAAGGATAATTATCAGAATGTGCTTGAGAGTATGCCGGATGCCGTTGTACGCATCGATGAATTTAATAACGTCACGCATTTTTCAGATAGTGCCGAAGCACTCTGGGGATACAAACGGGAGGAAGTGCTAGGAAAAAATGTCTCTATGCTGGTGCCTAAGTCAATCAGAGGAGAGGATGATGACTACATTCGACGGCACAGAGAAACCGGCGTTAATCACATTATTGGCTCTTCACGAGAAGTTAACATCTATACCCAGAATAATGAGCTTAAGCATTGTATTCTTTACATTGCCAAATCACTGGAGCCTAATGGTAAGATTGTTTACACCGGCTTTATTCGTGATATTACCGAATATAAAAAGCGCACCTTCCAATTAAAAGCAGCACGAGAAATTGCGACCATTAAGACCCGTCTTGCATCAATCGGTGAATTGGCAGCTGGTGTTGCACACGAAATTAATAACCCATTAACGATTGTTACCGGCAGAATTCATCTATTAGAGCTAGCCCAAATGTCTGGCAAGTTAAGCGATAATGAATTAGCCAATGGTCTAAAAGATATCAAAGACGGTGCACAGCGCATTGAGAACATTGTGAGCTCCATGAAAAAGATCACGCAAATGACGGGTAATAAAATAGACTTACACCCTGAGGATATCACTACCTTGTGTGAGCAGACGGTGCATATGTTAAAAGAATTACATAAGAACAAAGGCATACCCATCAATCTGAAATATCACGAGCACTATATCGCACTTGCTGAAGCCACCGCTATGCAACAGGTAGTAATTAATCTGGTAAACAATGCCGTTGATGCGCTTCAAGATACGACTGACCCAGTGATTAATGTGTCCGTTTATCGTCGTGATGATGATGTTGTCGTTACAGTGGATGATAACGGTGAAGGTATTGAGCAAGATAGAATAGGCTTGATCTTCAAGCCACTACATACCTCAAAATCTAATAGCAATGGTACTGGCTTAGGATTATCCATCGTCAAGCGACTGGTTGAGAATATGCAAGGAAGCGTTAAGGTGCAGAGTATCATCGGAAGGGGTACAGAATTCAGTGTTCATTTGCCACTGTGCACGTCAGAGCAGGCAGCAATGGCAGATCAACCTAAGTCGGTCGTTAACTCAATCTAGTCACAAGCGAACATAACCACTTAAGCAGTAATGATTAGGCTCGTTTCTTGCCAAAAAAGCCAAGTATCTTATCTTTGTTACTGACCTTGACCTCTATTTGAGGCACTTCGACCGAAGAGTCTGTTTCTTTGTTCCAGCTATTGAGTAGATGAGTCAGTACAAAGGCCTGACCTGCCAGGCTGTGCAATTCCTCAGCTGTATTACTTTCACCCGTGTAACGATCGACACTGTGCTGTTTTTTAGCCAGCCGGTGTTCAGGATATTGCGCCTGATATTTAGCCAGTTTGAAGCGGATATTATTGATCACAACTCGTAATAAACTCACCTTGGTCTGTAACTTGATCTCAGAAAAATCATGCAAGTCACCAAACACTCTGAAGTCAGTGGCAATTACCTGAGTTTTCTCTGCAGCGAAGCCAGTTGATGCCGCCAGCGTGGCTGTTCTGGGTTGATCATTGATAATACTCAGAGCCCCAATAATTTCACCCGTAGTTAATTGATTGAGAGCTTTATCACCTGGTTGGGTTTCTGAAAATACATCTAAGTGGCCGCTGCCTAAAAAATAAATCTTTTTACCAACCTTGCCTTTATGCAGTAATACCTCACCCGGATTGAGCGTAATTAGCTTACTGTGCGCCAATATCAGGTTGAATTGTCCGTAGTCACTTAGTTTAAGTTCTTTAAGGTAGGGGATCCTATCGATGAATTCTTTTTCCTCGGCGGCACTCAAGCTACTGATGTCTTTCATTTTCATGTAGATGTTCTCTCATTCTAAATGGCAGCTTCATATGAGCTGGTTTTATCGAATCGACATGACCAAACCACTTGTCTATACTCTTCGGATATATCTAAATTATAGGCCCTATCGGCAAATAAACACGGTACTACTTCACATTACAATGAACTTAATTCTGTTAGCCATACCTTTCTTCATTGTTTTAATCGCAATGGAGTTAGCTGTCGATCGCTACCGTGGCACCGGTTACTATCGTATGAACGATTCAATCTCTAGTCTTAACGCCGGTATATTCAGTCGTGTAACCATCATATTTTGGCGTCTGGCACCGGTAGCTGTCTATTACTACGTTTATCAAAACTGGTCAGTGACAGAATTACCTGTTAGTGGCATAACCTGGGTTGTGGCCTTCGTCAGCTATGACTTTTTTTATTACTGGTATCATCGCATAAGCCACGAGCGAAACCTGTTTTGGGCCGCGCACGTAGTCCACCATTCCAGTGAAGAGTACAACCTGACAACAGCCTTACGCCAGAGCTCGGGCTCATTGTTAAATTGGATTTTTTATTTGCCGATGGCTCTGGTCGGTATCGATCCAGTACAGATGGCAACCGTTGCTGCGCTCAACTTGCTGTACCAATTTTGGGTTCACAGCCGCCATATCCCAAAACTTGGCTGGTATGAAAACTGGTTTGTGACACCATCAAATCATCGCGTGCATCATGCCATAAATGATCAGTACATTGATAAAAACTATGGCGGTGTATTTATTATTTGGGATCGGATGTTTGGTACATACCAAGAAGAGCAGTCTGAAACACCCTGCGTCTACGGTATCAGAAAACCACTGAGTAGCTGGAACCCGGTCTGGACCAACCTACATCATTATTCCTTGTTGTTTAAAGATACATGGTATACCAAGCGATGGTCAGACAAGGTTGGTCTATGGTTTGCTAAAACCGGTTGGCGCCCACAAGATGTGTCAGAGCAATACCCGCTTCAGCCGTTCAACATAACCACTTTTAAAAAATTTGATACTGAACTATCACCATTTATCAAAGCTTATGCCTTATCTAACCTTTTGCTGATCATCATAGGTCTGGGATATTTCATGCTACAGAGTAGAGCCATAACAACATCAGAATTACTCTCTTATGGTGCCATCATCTATGGCAGTTGCTTCTCACTCGGATTAATTCTAGAAAACAGGCGGTGGGCATTACCTGTTGAGATCATCCGACTCGTTATTATTGGCACTGTCTTGCAACACAGCTCAATCGTTGTATGAAGCATACATTTGAGTATGCATTTCGACGGTGACAATGGATAAATGATTGGTTTATTCGTTGGGAATTCGGGCGCTGGAATTTCAGATTCGCTGCTCTTCACAGGCTGACGTTCGTGTAAATAGGTAAAATGTAACTGAAAATGTACATGTTTCAAGAATGTCATAATTCGGCAAAAAAAATTCCAATAAAATCAATAATATTCTATTTAATAGAATAATATATTCTAAATTATAGTATGTTCGATTTCTCCGATAGTTCGTAAGAACTAGCTCAATAATAAAATTCGAGGAGAATCGAAGATAATGGATAAAATGCTCATGCTAAATCCTAACGACTATGTTGGGGTTACATTCTGGATCATATCCGCTGCTATGGTAGCAGCTACCTATTTCTTCACAGTCGAGCGTGACCGTGCTGTTGGGAAATGGAAAACATCATTAACCGTCGCAGCAATGGTTACAGGTATTGCCGCGATCCACTACTTCTATATGAGAGGCGTTTGGGTTTCAAGCGGTGAGAGTCCTACTACATTCAGATATGTAGATTGGTTACTCACAGTACCTCTACAGATAGCAGAGTTCTACTTAATCCTGGCAGCTATCGCTGTTGTTCGCGCTGCACTATTCTGGAAATTACTCATTGCTTCATTAGTAATGCTAATTACTGGTTTTGTCGGCGAGCTAGACGGTGGTGCTTCTAACACTACTTGGATTATGTTTGTTGTATCTTGTGCTGCTTGGTTCTACATCATCTACGAAATCTTCGCAGGTGAAGCGAGCAAGATTAACGCCTCTGAAGGTACAGCCGCGTCTAAGAAAGCATTCTCTGCATTGAGAATCATTGTTACATTCGGTTGGGCCATTTATCCATTAGGCTACCTATATGGATACGCCGGTGGTGGTGATGCCAATATGTTAAACATCATCTACAACCTTGCAGATTTTGTTAACAAAATTGCATTCGGTGTAATCATTTGGGCAGCAGCTACTTCTAGCAGTTCTCAAGATAACGCCTAATCTGGTCACATGAGTGCCTGCCTTGTGCAGGCGCTCATCAGCTCTTGGAGTTACAGGTGAGAAATCCTGATGTAAATAACAATAAAAATAAACAATTTGTCACTCATCAAAACCTGACAAACAAACACCTATTAGAAAAATTAGTCTCAAGCATTCAAACAACCATTCCAAAACCGCATCATCCGTTACACAAAGAAGCACAATTACATTTCGAACGACCAGGTAAACACTTAAGAGGATTGACCTCACTTCTACTATCGCAGGCACTCGAGTTACCTGTTAAGCCTTCATTAGACTGGGCCGTAGCTGTTGAGCTAATGCATAATGCTTCTCTTGTCCATGATGACATTTGTGATAAAGATACGATGCGACGCGGTCAGACATCAGTCTGGCTGAAATTTGGTACAGATAAGGCACTGTGTCTGGGTGATTGGCTTGTCGCTCAATCATTCAAAGCAGCTGCGAAATCATTTAAAGATTCAAAAGCTTCTGCGATGGCAATTGCATCACTCGCAGACGCCATGGCGACCCTGTGCGCGGGTCAGGCCAGAGAGTTTGATAGAAAACCAGTACTCGACTGGTTCACCTATGATCGGATTGTCACTGAGAAAACTACCCCACTTCTGAAGGCATCCGTGCTAGGTCCTTTGCACATGGCTGGTCAAACGACACTCATCAAGCCACTGTCAGATTTATTCACAAAAGTAGGTCTTGCTTATCAGATGGCCAACGATTTACAGAATGTCATGATCGATGACGGCCACGAAGACAGTTTTTCTGATTTAAAACGCGGTGCGCCGAATGCTGTCATTGTCAGTTATGTGGCCCAAGTGGTCATGGAACAACATAACGAATTTCTTGACTGGTACGACACTCGCTCCGGCAGTCAATTTTCATATTGGAAGCATCGGATCATTGAATCTGAAGCTATCCACAATACTTGTGCGCGACTCAACCACATGATCAATGACATCGATAAAACGATATTATCCTTGCCTAATCACATCAGTGAGAGCCTGATGCCAATGATCAGTTATTTGCAACAGATTCGGGTGGTTACAAAATGAGTAATGTCGAACACATACCTGGTTCAGCCGACATGAGTTCCGATGTCGTGGTCATTGGTGGTGGTTTCGGTGGTATTGCCAGTGCTTTACGATGTCGGGCATTAGGTATGTCAGTTCTATTGATTGAACGACTCGAAGAGATCGGCGGTAGAGCTCAGGTTTTTAAAAAAGATGGATTCACACACGATGCCGGCCCAACTGTTATCACAGCACCATTTCTGTTCACTGAGCTCTATGAACTCTTTGATGAGGACATAGACGATCACCTGATGTTCAAGCATCTTGAGCCATGGTATCGCTTTTACTTCCACGATGGACGTAACTTCGATTATGGTCATGATCTGGAGAAAATGAAGCAACAAATTACGCAATTCAGTCCGGCTGATGTCGATGGTTATGACAAGCTGGTGAGTCACTCCCATGAAATTTTTAATGTTGGATTTACTGAGTTAGCTGATAAGCCATTCCACAAATTTCTGACCATGGTGCGGCAGATACCCGCACTGCTGAAACTCGGTGCATATCGTACGGTCAGCCAAATGGTTGCCAAGTATATAAAGCATCCTCTTCTGCGCAGAGCATTGTCGATACAACCTCTGCTAGTCGGTGGAAACCCATTCACCACCACTTCAATATATAGTCTGATCCATTACCTTGAAAGAGAGTGGGGCATTCATTTTTGCATGGGCGGTACGGGTAAACTGGTATCAGAGATGCGTAAATTGATGGAGCGTCAGGGTGTAGACATTCTCACTGGTCAGGATGTTGGACAGATCACCTTGGAAGGTGATCGGGTCAATGCTGTTCATCTCAGTGATGGGCGAGTTATTCAAGCAAACCATGTGATATGTAATGCTGATCCGCCGACAGTCTATCGTGAGATGCTCGATCGTTCCTCGCCTTATGCAACCAAACCCAAACGCATCATCCCTGAAAGTATGACGCAATATTCCATGGGTTTGTTTGTGCTTTATTTTGGTACTACGAAACAATATCCCGATATCGCACACCATACCATTTGGCTGAGCGAGCGGTTCAAAGAATTACTACATGACATCTTTACGGCAGATCAACTCAGTGAGGATTTCTCGCTGTATTTGCATCGTCCAACGGCTACGGATCCAAGTTTTGCTCCAGAGGGCTGTGACAGTTTTTATGTTCTTTGCCCTGTGCCTAATCTTCAGGCCACCAATATCGACTGGGAGCGTGATGGTCCATTATTGAGAGACCAAATTGTCAAGGCACTCAGTGACACCATAATGCCTGAGTTGGAGCAAACAATAACCGCTGACTTTTACATGACTCCACAAGAATTTAAACAGGACTATCGCTCGACCCATGGTGCGGGATTCTCGATTGCTCCCATTTTCAGACAGTCGGCCTGGTTCAGATACCATAACCAAGACCCGCATATCGACAACCTGTATTTTGTTGGAGCAGGGACCCATCCCGGAGCGGGTGTACCGGGTGTGCTGAGTTCAGCGAAGGTAGTCGAAAATATCATACGTGAAAAAATAATAAATTTAAGAGAGGTAGCTTGATATGAATGCTCACAACATCATTCTGGAAAAGGCTACAGACTGTATAACCTCTAACGAAGTGTTGCGTAATAATGGGCGTTCATTTTACTGGGCGCGATTCTTTTTAGGTGAACAAGCGGCCGAGAGTGCCACACGTCTGTATTCATTTTGTCGTTATTTAGACGACGTTGCTGATGGTGATATCGCGGGTGGCTTACCACGCTTACAGTCACTCAGAAATCAGCTTAATGGCAATGAAAAAATTCAAGACAGAAGACTATTGAATTATTTATCGTTGTACGAGGATAAGCAGTCAGCCAAAATTTATGCCTTAAATTTACTTGAGGGCCTCATTTCTGACCAGGGCTTAGTAAATCTAACAAACGATAAAGAACTCATTCGCTATGGCTATTTTGTTGCAGGAACAGTGGGTCTGATGATGTCACCTTTTCTTGGAGTGGCTGATGCTAAAGCCTTGCCTTTTGCCATCGATCTCGGCGTTGCTATGCAACTTACCAACATCTGTCGTGATGTTCTAGAGGATGCCGAGTCCGGCCGGCGCTATATTCCGGTTGCGTTAACCACTGAGCAAATCTGTACGGCATCCGAGGATCCAGAATCTGACAATGCAAAGCTTATAGCAGAGGAAATTAATCGCATATTAGATATTGCCGATGGCTATTATCAGTCTGGCTTAGAGGGCTTGTATTTCTTATCCCAACAGTCGCAAAAAGCGATTGCTGTCACAGCCATGGTGTATCGCCAAATTGGTATTAAACTGCGTGAAAACAACACTGACTGGTTTAATGGCCGCACGGTGGTTTCATCATTTGAAAAGATCACACCAACCATGAAAGCCCTGTTTTCAGTCAACGAGTGGATCAGTAATGAGCCATCTCATAAGGTCGATTTACATACCCATCTTCGAGACTTACCCGGTGCCAATAGGCTGAGCCATCTTTGATGCATCATGCAAACAATCCCAAACGCCAAAGATGCTGAAATAGCAATTGTTGGAGGTGGACTAGCCGGCCGGCTTTTAGCCTACCGATATATCAGTGAAACGCGCAAAAGTGTCTGTTTGATTGACCCATCAAACCAGAGAGAAGATCATATATTTGGCTTCTTTGACGATGGTCGTGACAGCATCAAGCTACCCCGCGCACTCGCCAGTCATTCATTTAGTCGCTGGACCATAAACAACGCACAGATCCGAACCACACATACCCCCCGCGCTCATCGGTACCGACTGATTTCAGCCTCTGATTATGAGCAACACCTTTTAAACCACTGCCAGAGCTCTGAGCGATTTACACTCATTCGTGACCGGGTCGAGAACCAAGTGCGCATGGGTGATGCTACGCAGCTTAGATTGCACAGTGGTGAAACGATACGTGTAAAGCAATGCTTCGACTCGAGAGCCAATATTGCCAATGGCGATTACCTGATGCAGCATTTTCTTGGACAGTATGTCAGAGTTCAAACGCCAACCTTTAATCCGAAATCCGTTGAGCTGATGAATTTTAGTGTTGATCAGAGTGCAGGCATGCATTTTATGTATCTATTACCATTCTCAGAAACAGAGGCATTAGTAGAATCAACGGTCTACTCAACAGAAACTCATGATGCTGATTGGTATAAAGCACATATCGATGATTTTTTATCGAAGAATTACACACTAGCTGACTATGAAGTGTATAAAACAGAGCAAGGTGTGATCCCCCTGACTTATGATAAGCCTAATGACTCATTTGGAACCGCAGTTGGGCTGCGTGCTGGGGCATTGCGAACCTCAAGCGGCTATGCTTTTAGCCAAATCCATGATCAAGTGTATCGCATCGATTTAGGCAATCCGCAAAAGATAGCCGAATCTCATACCCAGGTTGAGCGTTGGATGGATGACATCCTACTGCGAGTTTTGAGAAACTATCCCGATATTGCCCCAGCAGTCTTTAATAAAATGGCGCAGGTGTTCGATGGTGACCAATTTGCAACATTTATGCTGGGTAGGTCACCTTTGTGGGATAAGATTCGATTAATTCTCAGGCTACCGAAACAACCTTTTCTGCACCAGACCTTGCTTGGCAAGAGGATGACACAATGATCCTCAGTACCTTGGTTCCGATAAGTTTGATTCTCATTGCGGGCATGCCACACGGTGCCGCTGACGGAGCACTGGCTGTTTCTCGGTATCAGGCAACCATGCAACGACTAGCATTTTTTCTGGCCTATATTGGTGCCGCCATCATTGGCTATCTGCTTTGGATGCTGACACCCACGGCCATGTTGGTGGTATTTCTGGTTATGACCGTGTTCCACTTTGGCTCTGGAGATGCACGTTTCTTTAATCACTCCAGCACAGCAAAGTTAGCCGCAATCGCTCATGGTGCGACCCTGTTAATTTTCATGAGTATTGCGCACCCAACAGAGATATCTCGTCTTATCGCCATACTTATTGGCGCGGAGCAGACTGCCCATGTGGTGATGTTCATGCAGTGGTCGGTCGTTGTCTGGACCATTGCCGTGCTGCATACTCTGGTTCAGAGTCAGGAAAAATTGCCGTTTGTGCTAGAAATCGCTGCCATCATTGCGCTGTCAGTCGTACTAGAACCACTGTGGAGCTTCTGTATTTACTTTTGCTTGATACACTCAATGCGTCACTTTCGAAACATCTACCCAGTGCTTAAACAGTCTCGCTACACCACTCATTTGACGATTTTACTAACGCTTTTGGGTCTGGTACTGGTAGCAATACTGTACCTCTTCAGCGAAAATATCGTACTGAGTGATGCACTATTTCAATCAACCATAATCGCGTTGTTCATGTTGACCATACCGCACATGATATTCATCGATTATCTTAAACCGGTAAAACGTTATGCAAATGATCGTTAATCGCAAGAATCAACATCTTGATCTGGCCGCTGATGACCGGTCACCATCGCAAACAAGCTCCGATTATGACCGCGTAAATTTTGTCCACAATGCACTGCCGGAATTATCATTAGA
>Ga0181553_10002728_pt1 | contig 15365 bp, 10 predicted proteins | sample 011ome_17_FD_133753 | JGI IMG/M metagenome (GOLD analysis project Ga0181553, IMG submission 133753) | Coastal salt marsh microbial communities from the Groves Creek Marsh, Skidaway Island, Georgia - 011502XT metaG (megahit assembly) | ecosystem: Environmental > Aquatic > Marine > Intertidal...
CACGCACACGCACGCGCGCATCCATGTGGATGTGGATGGATGGACGACCCGATCGATATCGATCGATCGATCGAGATATCGATATCGATGTCGATCGATCGAGATATCGATATCGATGTCGATATCCATCGATGTCGATGTCGATCGATCGAGACCGCGCACACGACGACGACGACGACGACGCCCGCGCGCGCGACACACACTCGCGGTCGAGCGTGAGGACACCGACAACCGACAACCGACAACCGACAGGCGACAGGCGACAGGCGACAGGCGACAGTCGTCACCGCGCGCACCCCGGCATCGGCATCGGCGTCATTCATCGGCATCGGCGTCATTCATCGGCATCGGCATCGGTGGTCGTTTGAAATCCATTCATTCATTCGTCATGGATGTGCAACGCGCGAGCGCGGCGTTACGCGGTGAACCCGGGGCCACGGGGTCGTGGACGCAGGATGAAAACGCACACGTGATGATGCATACGACGCGATCGGGGAAGGATGGGGCGAGCGCGAACGTTCGCGCGCCCGGGTCGACGCTGAAGCAAGGGTTGGGGGGGAAGACGTTTGCGACGACGGGGGCGACGACGGGGGCGACGCCACGGAGTGCGTTGGGGAATATTACAAATAAAGGGTTGAGTGCGCGCGGTGGTGCGTCGGTGGTGGCGGCGCCGACGCCGACGATGCCGGGGTCGGTGAAGGGGCGGCGGGCCGAGGCGAAGGCAAAGGCAAAGGCGCCGGCGTCGGCTTTGAGCGCGCGCGACGCCGACGACGCGGGTTTGGAACGCGTTCGAGCGACGATTGCGCCGGAAGAGTTGGCGAATATTCGTGCTAGGGCGGAAATGTATGCCGATGAATCGGATGATATCGAATATTTTGGCAAGACGCACGAGGAGCAAGCAAAGGAGGAGCAGGCGCGCCAACGCGCCGCGGTTGAGGAGCGCGTTCGGGGATTCTTGGCGAATGCCGCTGCGGCAGCGAGCTACGACGCTAACTTTGGGACAACGACATCGATGGATGATAAAAACGAGTCATTACGGGCGTCGATTAAAAATTTATCCTTGAAGGCGAGTTTCACGAGCGACGGCGGCGGTTTCAACGCCGACGGCGAGGACGATTTGATGGATGATTTGTGTAACTTTATGAGCCCGACGAAAATGCCAGGGATGTTGGATGACGACGATGATGTCGACGACGTTTTGTTTGGTGGCCGAGCGGGTGTTGATGATTTGGCCTATCTCGACGAGGAACTCGACGCCATGCTCGCGGATTGAAAATTTGAAAATGAAAAAGCCACGACGGCGACGTACGACGCAAACTCTTTTTTTTAGCACCAGCACAACCGCGACGCAATTTTAGCACCCTTCTTTTTGACGCAGCGATGAAAACTTGAGACATGGTTTTCATTTAGAGGTCACTTCAAGGTTACACCAAGCGCCATGCGGATTGTTTGTAATAAACCGAAATATCAATATCTACAACAACGCGTCGATGTTTTACAATAATAATCTATGACGCCAGCCACTCGTGTTCGAGCGCTTGCTGCGCCGTCAACCGCTTTGCTGGATCTCTATCTAAAACCTTTGCTAAGAAATCACGACATTTCTCGTCTGATATCTGCGATAAATCGACATCCTGCGAGAGAATCAATTGATACGTATTCCACGCGCCTTCGGCTTGGTACGCGTACGACCCCGTCACGAGCGCGTGCGCGGTGACGCCGACGGACCACACATCCGCCTTGAACCCATCGCACGGCTCACCTTCGCAGCACTCAGGGGCGGTAAACGCTGGCGTGCCTGGCGTCGTACGCACGAGCGCATACGTGCCGTCTTGTACGTTCTTCTCCACGCGTCTCGCTGAACCAAAGTCTCCCAATTTATGCGCTCCAGACGCGTCCACGAGAACATTTTGCGGCTTGACATCGTAATGCACCACCCCTAGCGCATGACATACCACAAGCGCGCTACAAATATCACGAATCACTGCTTTCGCGCGCGAGTCTTCGAACGGCTCAAATCTATCCGTGTCATCGCCCACAAGCGCGCCGCGCTCACAAAATTCCATGACTATGTACGCCTTGTCCCCGCGCGCTTCTTCGCACCATTCGTACACCCCCACAATATGTTCATCAGCACACACCGCCATGAATTCCGCTTCATCTATGGCGTCATCCATCATCGTACGATGACTACTCGTGCGAATGCGCGATAATTTCTGCTTATCCAACGCCTTCACCGCGACAATACCGCCCGTCGTTGTCTGGTACTTGTACACCTCACCAAACGCCCCGTGTCCCAGCTTATCCACGTACGCATATCGCGCGCTCAAGGGTTGCGTCGTCTTTATCAATGATCGCTTCTTCTTGTCGCCATCGCCCGCCGACGTGCTCACGACGCTGCTGTCGTCGTCGTCGCCTTTCGACGACGCTTTCGATGCGCACTGTCCCATGTCGCACACCTATTTTCAATAACGCACGCGCACACCTGTGCGTGTGCGCGCACGAGCGCGCGCAGACGCGAAAAAACAACCTCGTCGCGATGTGCTCGCGAGCGCACGCACGCGCGCGCGACCCCGCGCGTCGTCGTGTGGCGTTTAAGAATCCCATTCGGAAGCGCGGTACCGCGGTTAGGGTTTACAAATGTTGTTTGAATTCGCACGCCTCGATGCGCGGCGGTGTCGCCGCCGCACTCCGACGCGCGCGCGTCGCCGCACTCGATCGTCACACGCGCGTCGTCGGTCGTCGCCCTAGGTCGTCGTCGTCGGCGGCGCCGCGCGATCGCATCGTACGCGACGCATCACGCGAGTGACAGCACGGGGCGCGTTTGAAATCGGTCGACAGCTCTCGCCGTTCGAGAGGCGGTGCGCGGACGACGACGGCGCTGGCAGGACGTGCGGTGACGCGAGGCGACGACGCGAGGTGGTATGTCAGGCATGACGTCGCTCGCGATGGCGCTCACGAGCGCGTCGCCCGCGAAATCGGCTGGGAAAAAGTGCAATTGCAAGAATTCAAAGTGCTTGAAACTGTACTGCGAGTGCTTTGCGAGTGGACGGTATTGCGATGATTGTAATTGTTTTGCGTGTAAGAATTCATTGGAAAGTGCACATGAACGACAACAAGCGATTGAGCAAACGCTTGAGAGGAATCCGAATGCGTTTAGGCCGAAGATTGCGGTGTTGGCGTCACCGGCGAGAGGCGAACGGGCGAGCGCGGGCGCCGGCGGAACCGACGCAGACCTCATCGCTAGACATAATCGAGGGTGTCATTGTAAGCGCAGTGGGTGCTTGAAGAAATATTGTGAGTGTTTTCAGGCGGGTATATTTTGTTTTGATACGTGCAAGTGCGCCGAATGTAAGAATTACGAAGGGAGCGTCGCGCACGAGGCGGTGAAACGCGTGCACGGTCCAAACGCGAGGTTTCATGAGTTTGCTTCGGCTACAGTGTCACCGAGTCCAGGACGAAGACGGAGTAAAAATGCAGGGGTTGCATCCCCAGGTGCAGGTGCGCACGAAAGCCCTCGTGGGGAAGAGAAGCGAGCTGGCGGAGTCGCCGCGCGAGATGCGTCTCCGGCGTACTACGCGCGCGAACCAGGAATGCCATTGATGCACAATTTAGTACAGCAAGGTGCGGTGGAAGAATTAGCACGTATCTTACTCGTTGTTGCTGATGAAACCAAAGCAAACGTGATGCAACGAGCTAGTAAAGGCGAGAACGACGCAAAGGCTGCGAATGGGAATTCTGTCGCCTCAGTCGCAGCGCTCGCGGCATCGCAGGCACAACGTGGCATCATCAGGGGAAGACAAACTTCAGATGATCCCGCTATAGATGTTTTGTTGTGCGATGAAGAGGTTCGAACGGCGCGAACGATGCGTGGTGTCGGCGCTGGACCGAGCACTTCTGCGCCGACGGAGACGTACGCAGAACAAGAGCTCAATTTATTAGGGGAGCTTGAGCGCGTGGTTGCTCGATTAACGGAAAACGCCAAGGCGCGCGTTGACAATTTGAAAAAAGCTGAAAAAGCATCGCGTTCGGCTGGTCGAGGTTCGAAGAGAGTTAAAACGGAAGAACTCATAGAGACATAGTATTAGTACATTCATGTCTCGCATTCGCATTCGCGCGTCATAGCTCGGCGCAATGTAGCTTGTAATCCATATCAAATCATGCTTTAATTTTGAGATGTATGCTCGTAAAGACGTTGCAAAATTTCACGTGCAGCCACACGTCTTTTTTAATTCGAATGCTGACCGTACTTCGTAGACGAATACGCATCGGTAATTGTTGGGCACAATGAAGCGCGCCGCGCACCCTTTTTCACCCACACAGCGCGTCTCTCGACGTCGCGCTGAAACACTCTTCAAGCCTCCATCGCACGCGCGAGTCTTGAAAGTAATTACTACGCACGTCCTGCGTGAAACTTCGACCTCGTAGTCGCGCGCTCGGCGCACGTGAGTTCTGCAAGTCATGGCGCTCGGCGCGCTTTCCACCGCTACCCATCCGTGCGTTGGGCTCAACTCGCGCCGTCGCATGCGCCAGCAGTCATCTGTGCGCACGAATAGACGCACACATATCTCTAGAGCAATGCTGACGCCCGAGAAAGCGCATGAAGAGGCGTTGAAGCGCATTGAAAAGGCTAAAGAAACGCATCGTTTGGACCTCACTGGACTCGGTTTGAGCGCCATCCCAAACGAGACGTACGATTTAGTCAATCTCGTCGAGTTCCAAGCGTCAAACAATAACTTGTACGAATTATCAGAAGATATTGGAAATTTAACGAAGCTTGAGCGGCTTGGGTTGGCGGGAAATCGATTGCGCAAGTTGCCGAGTTCCATAGGCGCGTTGACGTCGTTACGAGGGTTGTGGCTGCATGGCAACTGTCTAAAAGTATTGCCAGACGAACTATGCGCGTGCGCGAGCTTGAGAAATTTAGCGGTGGCAGGGAATAGACTGCGTGAGCTCCCGAGTGAGATGTCGGCGCTGACGAATTTAGAGGAGTTGAGCGCACCTGGGAACCAGCTGTGCCGGTTACCGGATTTGGCCGCGATGCCGTTGTTGCGAGAAATTGATTTGCACGGCAACTTAATCGAAGACTTACCGGAAGACGTGCGAGGATTACGAGCATTAGAGACTTTGAGTTTACAAGGAAATCGGCTGCGATCGATTCCCACTAGTTTAACCACCTTGCGCAGGTTGCGTTCGTTGAACTTGGCTGAAAATTGTATTCAGGAACTTCCAAGCGAAATTGCAGAAATGACAATGTTGACGTCGTTGTGGTTGTATACGAACGAAATTTCAAGTTTGCCGGAAACTATGCGTAAAATGCCATCCCTTCGTCAGCTTTGGGTGGAAGGAAATGACGGTCTGGGTCCTTCATTAGATGCGTTTATCAGTGCCATGGATGGGCATAAGACATTGCGCACGTTTGGTATCGATCAGTATCAATTCGAGCATGTCAAAAAGAGCGCGCATTTCACTTCAGTCTCTGAAACTCCACAGTTCGCACCGGCTGGCTACTTCAAACTGGTCAGGTGGCACGGTTCTAGCGCGGCAGAAAAGCAAAATGCACCTGTCCTCATCGTCTCCTTTGGCAGCGCGCCCGGCGTGCCCAACTGGGGAGGTTTGCTAAAGAAACTTGGTAAAAATATTGGTAAGGGGGATACTTACGACGTGTTATACGTGTGTGATGTCCAACGATCGTGGTATATGTCGAATGATATGAGTGTCAATCAAGATGCGGAATTTGAGCGATGGAACACACATTTGCGAAACGCTTGCGCTGGATACGAGCGCGTCTTGTACATTGGTGACTCTATGGGTGCCAGTGCGTCATTGATGTTCGCCGAGCATGCGACGCGCGTATTGTCATTTTGTCCGCAGGTTGACTTGTATTTATCATCAATCCGACCGAGTCGATCGAATGTATGGTTTCAGAGATTTAAACGTTGTTTGACGTCTGGGCTTGAAAAATCATCTGCAGCAGTTGACGTACACACTGGATCATGGGATCACGACAGGTACCAGGCATCTTTGCTTCCACCTGCCGTGATAAAACACATAGTGCATCCCGTAGATTCTCATAGATTGGCCTTGGCGCTCGATGGCGAGGAGAAATTATTGCCAATTATTAAAAAGGCATACGACGCTGAGCTCGCTATCGCTCGCGGCGAGGCACCTGCGAAGCCGGGCTCGTCGCCGTTAGATTCATTTGCCCCATGGCAAACTTTAGGCCTTAGATGAGAACAGTTGTATATTCTAGATTTGCATCGTTTTACACATTTACAATGGGTTTTGTACAATGAATCGTTTCATGAGCATGCCCAAAGAGACGGGCGCGACATCAATCGCGGTTTCACCCGCTCGATTCCTAGCAGCGCGATCCGCGCCACGACTAAGTAAGATTTCTACAGCGTCCTTACGATTGAAGAGTCCAGCGAGATGTAACAGAGTATTTTGCGTGCTGTCAGCAAAATTTACGTCAACGCCGCGGTCCAACAACGTTTCAAGCGCTTGCGCGTCATTCGCCTTTATAGCCTCTCTCGCACCGCTTCCTGAGCACTCAAATCTCTTAACATGTGTATCATTATCATTATCATTATCATTATCCATCGACGCCGTTGACGAGTGAAACGGCATCGCTGGCTCCACAACCTGCGTTGGTTTTAACTCTTCTTCATCAAACGCATTTGTCGTCTCTAGTGTAAGTTGATCGTTTTCTACCGCGTGCCGCACCTCGGGTTCATCACGCGCACCACCATGCACACGCATCGTCGACGCTAACAAATTCTCCAATCCTCGATTATCTCGTGGCGGCAATACCGAGTTATCATCTTCTCCGTACGCGTTGTCGTCGATAAACACCGTCGCCGGCTTCCCAGACCCACCCGTCATCGCCACCACACCATCGCTTTTCGTCGTATCTGGCTCGGTAAAAAATTTCACCGCCACCGCGCTTTCTCTCAGCTCGTAGTCTCGCGCGATGGCATCCAGGACGTATTGAAAATCTCGCTGTCTCGCGTCCGCGACGCTCTTTGAGTGAAACAGCGCCTTCTTTGGCATTGGTGGTAATCTCGCCCCATACGTCTCCGATCGCGACAACTCTGCGTGTAAAGCCGCAAATTCGCTAAACCTCCGTTTTGTACATATATCTATCGCTCCTCCATCGTCACTTGCGCCACCATCACGGTCGTGGCTTTGCACGCTCGCGTCGATGTATGCTTGCACATTTGTGGTCAACGTGATGGGATAATACACCGCCGTGTGCGCATTCGTAGACGCCATCGTCGCCTGCGCGCATCGTAAAATTTGTCCTTCGTGTACCGTCACCTTGAACGTGGATGACGTCGTCGTCGTCGTCGCCGTCGTCGTCGCTTGAGCCGCTGACATCGCACGGCGTCAACATCTGACGCTCCGTTCGCCACTTTGAAGCACGCGACGACGACGACGACGGCGGTAGCCACATCGACGCCGAATACCATCTACGTTCTCAAAGCACATCCATGCCTCAAGGACCTTTCCGCACCGCCGCAGGCGTAGGACGCGCCGAACACCCATGGTGCGATGCGAACGCCGTTCAAGGCATCGAAGGCGTGGATGAATTAGGAACCGCCGTCGATTACACGTTGAAATCCATCGAGCACAGTATCAAGAACAACGTGCGCGATCGTTATGACGTCATCATCGTCGGTGCGGGGCTTTCTGGGTGCACGATTGCGGAGAGATTGTCTCGTGAGCTCGGGAAGACATGTTTGGTGCTCGAACGTCGCGCGCACATCGGAGGTAACTGCTACGATTACGTCACCGAGCACGGCATCCGCGCGTCAAAGTATGGTGCGCATTTATTCCACACGAAACATCCTCGGGTGTGGGAGTACGTCAAGCGTTTTAGTGAGTGGATTCCTTTCGACCACAGAGTGCGCGGGCAGGTGGCGCGCGAAGCGGATAATGAAAAAACATTGGTGGCGATTCCGCCAACCATGGATACCGTAAATGCGTTGTTCGGGACGAATATTAAAACGGAAGAAGACATGGAAGCATGGTACGCGAGTGAGCGGATATTTCCGGCGAATGGTGCAGATCCGGCGAATGGCGAGGAGGCGGCGTTGACGCGCGTCGGACCGCGGCTGTACGAAGCGATTTTCAAGCACTACACCAAGAAGCAATGGGATAAATACCCAGAAGAGCTCGATGCTTCGGTGTTGATGCGCTTGCCATGCAGAACGTCCACGGATGATCGATATTTCAACGATCCGTGGCAGGCGCTGCCGAAGCGAGGCTATACAAGAATTTTTGAGAATATGATTGGCAACGACGCAAACGTGGACGTTCGGCTCGAGACTGATTTTTTCGAAATGAAAAGACTTGGAACGTTGCCAAAGCACGATTTATTGGTATATACCGGTCAAATTGATACTTATTACGCCGCGCTTGGGATGCCCAAGCTCGAGTATCGCTCGTTACGATTTGAAGAGGAGTACATCGAAGACACTGGCGATGACGGATTATTTTATCAAGAAGCCATGGTGGTGAACTATCCTGGAGCAGACGTGCCTTTCACGCGAATCGTGGAATATAAACACGTGCCGAACCAACCGGAAGGACGCCACGAGCGTCCTGGCACGCTCATCGCGCGTGAGTATTCAAGCGCTGAAGGCGAACCGTACTACCCAGTACCGAATCCGGAAAACAGAGCCTTGTATGAACGCTACGCCGAGCTTGCAGCGAAAGAAGAAGGCGTGGCTTTCGTCGGTCGTTTAGCATCGTACAAGTATTTCAACATGGACGAAGCGATATTAAATGCGCTTGAAGTATTTGATAATTTTATGGAAACTGGCGCGCTCGATCCTAAGCGAGCGCCGGCTGAATTTGGCGCAGCTTAAACCGCCGAAGCTCACAAGCTTGCAGCTGCGAAAGAACGTTTCGTGATCAGATATTTAGTTTTTCACTTTTCACTTTATCACACGTCGCTTCCGTGTGCTCAAGAAGTCACGCGCTAAACAGAATCATTTGAGTAGACTTGTAAAAAGCAAAATGCTTCAAACAGACTGTCTTCATACCGCGGCGCGCGCCATGGTATCATCCACCGCACTCGCCTGTGGCCTCACACAATACTTTGGCTACGTCATATTATCCACCATCATCGAAAGGGTGTATTATGTGCGCGGTGCGTCCACTGGGACGACGAGCACATCGTCAACGCTTAATAATCACGCGAGGAAGATTCAACGCGAGGTTCAAGCGCGCGGCACCACGCGAACGTCCGCCGCCGCACCCTGGGGGTTTCCACTGTACCAACTATGCACTCGAGCCAGCCTCGTGCACGGAAGCGAAGAGCACGCGAGGCATCGGGTGTTTGCATCGATTAATTTATTGGTGAGCTCTTGTTTTGCTGCGTGCGTGGGCGAATCCGTAGCGCAGCGTTACTCTACTCTGCGCGCGTTCGCGAGTTACGCAAGCACAAAATCATATACCGTTGATTTTGTGTTCGGCTGGTTCAAGGCGATGGCGCTCCAAAGCGTTGTGGAGTATTATTGGCATGTTTGGATGCATAGCAAAGCCATGTACAAACGCGTACATAAAATCCACCACACGTACAAAGCGCCGAGCGTGTGGTGTGATTTGTGCATTCACCCGATTGAAGCATTTGGATACTACTGCATCTTGTACAGTCCCGGGTTCGTGGTGTCGATGCCCATCGGGGCATTTGTCTTATACATGGCTGTAAACGGGTTGTGCGGCGTATTGGACCACTGCGGCATCAAACTGCGTGTGCCATTCGTATACGACACACAATTTCACGATTTGCACCACAAATATTTTGAGGTAAACTATGCGTTTCCTTTCGATTTCATGGACCGCATACATGGAACGTACCGCGCACCGGATTCACCCAAGACGGGATGAAAATCCCGTATTTGGTATTTATAAAAATCTGACATTTGAAGTCGCCGCCGTGGGTGCCACGGCGAGCGAGTGTACACTAACGCACGCGCGAATTGCCCATTGTTTGTAATACAAATTTTATTCCTTTTCTATAGCAGTGAATGCGCTGCGCGTGCGCGCAATTTAAAATAAGTCTTTCGAGTCTCTCGTTCGCTTTGCAACCTCGCCGCGCGTACTGCCCCACTTCACAATAACGCGCGTGTGTACGCACGCCGCCCCGCGCGTACGACACACACGCGCGCGATGTACGCATCACACGATGGCACGCCGCCCTCGAACGATGTATGGGCGCGCTACCGCACCGATGGCGTGCTCGGCGCAAACTTGTTGAACCAAAAAGAATCCAAAACAATCAGCGAACGCGCAGCGTACGCCGAGCAAGAGGTACGTCGCAGCGCATCGATGACGCGCGCGCAATGATTTGTGTGTAGTGCATGTGTGCGCGCGCTCGGGACGATGCGGTGTGCGCGGTGCGACGCGTGCGGGCGGCGCGGGTGCTGGATTCGCAGTCTTGGAAAGTTCCCCTGGGCTTGGTTTTGAGCTCTGCGCGTCGACGACGGCTCGCGTCGATCGCGCACGGTTTCGCGAGTGTCAAAATTCATACTGACAATGTTGTTTTCTAACCCGTCGTTTACGTTTGTCGTCGCAGATGGAACGTGCGCGCGTCGAGTTGAACGAAGCGTTGAATGAACGAGACGCGTTGTTGGCTCGAGAAGAACGAGTGATGGCCATGGTTGACGCCGCAGATCGAGAGTACCGCAGTGAAAAAGCACGATTCGCAGAAAAAGAGGCGACGATGAGACAAATGATTACAGAGTTGAAAGAGGATTTGGAACACGAGCGGCGGGAACACAAGAGCGGGGTTAAGAGCGTGCGCGAACGCGAAAGCGCCGATGCTCGTGAACTTGGAGCTTTGCGACGCAGGAATGATGAGTTAGTTGGTGAAGTAGAAAGCTTGAAAAATTCAAATGCCGCGCTTCGCAAGGCACAATTACAAGCAAAGACGGATAGATCCGAATGGCTCGAAGGTGAAGCGGCGGAAATGGAGAAGCGTTTAAAGGCTTCCGAGGCGCAGTGCAAATCGCTCAAGGGAGAGTTGCAATTTGAAAAGTCCAGCGTGACCAAGATGGAAAGTCAAGCTTTAGGATTGCATAAGACGATTAAGGACTTGAATGCCGCAGCTGTGGCTAAAGATGGGAAGATTGCGCAATTACAAGCTCGCGTTGAAGAATTGAATGCAAAGTTAGCCAACGCCTTGAGTGACCTCGCAAAAAGTGGGCCATTGTCGTCACGAGAGAAGGCGGTCGAAAATAAATCTGCCGCCGTACAGGCAAAGGAAACCGAAGTAACTGCTCGCGAAAAAGAGCTCAAAGAAAGTTTGGCCAAGTTGAAGGCGCGTGAGGCGTCGTGCGCGAGTCGCGAGAAGGCTCTCGCAAAATCTGAGGCGAGCGTCTCGCGAGCGACTGGTAAGGAAGTTGCTTCGCCTGCACCGACGCCCGGCCCGCGCTATAGTTTTGCTGACATCGCGCGACGCTACGTGTTCACGCCTGGTATGAATGCAGAATCACCAGCGACCTCATCAAAGTCTCCCGCTCCTGCTCGTACGCCAGTGAGCGAAAAGACGAAGAACTTGTTCACTGGCTTGTTCGCTCCGAAGGAATCAGAGTCGAAGGCTGGAGACGTGGCATCTGCGATATCGGCAAAGAAGACAGAAATCGCACTCAAAGCGTTCGGTGTGTTGCAAAAAGTAGTGGGCAGCAAGGAAGAACAGCCCAAGGCCATTCAGGCGCCGAAACGCTTGGAGCAAACATTTAAAGTGGCATCTCCTGCGCCGAAGTCTGAAGTTAAGAAAGCTGATACGCCTGCAAAAGTATCACCGCCAAATTCACAGCCGAAAGCCGAAAAGGTTGCAGCTAAGCGCTCGCGCGTCGCAACTGATGAGTCCCAAAAGGCTGATGAGCCACCGACGAGAAATACGCGAGTCAAGCGTGAGACGGTGAAGGCAAAAGATTCTGAGGAGGTTGTCAAGGAAGGCCGATCGTCGCGCACGCGCAAAGCAACAGCGAAGGCAGCTCAAGCATCCTTACCAGCGACGAAGAAGAAGACTACTGAAAAGAAAACGACGGAGGAGGAAACTAAGGAAGAGGAGCCCAAACGCAAACGCGGGCGCCCGGCTAAGATGAAAGAACCAGAGACGGAGTTTCCATCGACACCAAAACCTAAAAAGGCTGAGCCAGTGGAGGAGGAATCAAATAACGAGAAGCGAGGTCGTGGTCGACCTGCGAAGAGTCGCACGGCATCGCAGCTCACTGATTTCCTCCAGCCAGGCAAGGTGGAAGCATCTATGCGCACGACCCGCAGCTCTCGTCGGAGCACTCGTAATAGCCGAGAATAATTCTTCTACGTTTGACTTGATGATATGACAACAACAACAACAACAAATTCTAAGCACACGATTACATACTTCTCCTCCTCGTCCCTTTATTCATCATCAAAGGTATTTTTCTTTTTCGCTGGGAACTTTGAAGGCCATGAGCCTTGAGGTTGAGATTTTGTAGCCGAACGCGCCGGTTTCACGCCCAACGCCGCATACAACGCATCGGCTAACGTGTTGCACCGAACGAGTTCGATACCGGATTTTTTACCCATATCTGCTGTGCTTCCTGCTTCAGGGAGTAGCACGCGCTTAAATCCCATCGTTGCCGCTTCGGCGATGCGTCGCTCAGCTTGCATGACTGGGCGCAGCTCACCGCCGAGGCCAACTTCACCAAAGAAGCACATGTCTGGAGGCAAAGGCTTCTCAACGAAACTGCTTGCGATGGCGAGCGCAACCGCGACATCTGTTGATGGATCTTCAAGCTTCATACCCCCGACAATATTGATAAAAATGTCGTGCTTGTGCACGCGACGCCCGAGCACGAATTTAGCCAACACGGCAAGTAATAATTGCATTCGTTCAAATCGTAAGCCAACAGCAGTCCGAATAGGCGGAGCCATCATTGACGAGCCTCCTCCTTCTCCAGAATCCCCGCGCTCGGCGGTCAACGCCTGAATTTCAAGCATAAATGGACGAGAGCCTTGCACCGTCACCGTCGGTGCCGCCGAAACGTCTGGGCTCAGAATTCGTTCGCCTAGAAATAACGCCGAAGGCGACGCCACGGGTTTCATTCCTTCGTCACTCATCTGAAACACACCAACTTCATCCGTAGAGCCATAGCGATTTTTATGCCCACGTAAAATACGTACAGCGCGGTCGGCGTCGCCTTCCAAATACAGCACGACGTCGACAATGTGTTCCAACACGCGCGGACCAGCAATATCGCCGCTCTTCGTCACATGACCGACGATGAAAACCGGCATTCCGCTTGTTTTCGCCGCATGTAACAACGCGGTTGCGCACTCGCGCACCTGCGACACGCTCCCTGGACTTCCAGTCGCATCTTCTAAAAACACGGTTTGAATAGAGTCCACGACGAGCGCCGACGGTTTTAACTTTTGCACCGCTTCGAGTATGTTCTCCAATCGCGTGGCGCTGTATAAATACACCCCGTTCGGGTCCACGTTCATGCGTTCTGCGCGTCCAGCGACTTGTTCTACGGATTCTTCTCCACTGGCGTATAAAACACCGCCCCCCTTGAGCTCACCATCCGCGCCGCCGTCGCGCGCGCCCATCAATCCTGCGACTTGCAACAATATCGTCGATTTCCCCACTCCAGGGTCACCACCGACTAAAATAAGCCCACCAGGCACGACACCACCACCTAACACGCGCTCTATTTCCTTCCCGAGCTCTCCAGCCAAGGACATTCTCGCCATTGTCGGCCCCGAGCTCAAATCTTTTGGCTTCAACACGTCCCGCAACGCGCGAGGCGCGCTCGTTTCCGATACCCATCCCCCAACGCGCGTCGTTCGACCCCCACCACGACCAATACCTCCACTCACGATATCATTTTCTGCTATTCTTGCCACCGCACGGGCGCCCGCACCACCACCCGCGTTCGCTTTCGCCCCAGACGCTGGTTCGCTCGCCACTCGCACCACCTTGAGCGAGTCCCACGCCTTACAACTCGGACACTGCCCGTACCACTGTTTCGTGTCCTCGCCGCATTCCTCGCACACATACACTTGCTTGGACTTGCCACTCGCGCCCTTGGCGCTCGATGACGCAAACGTTCGCACAGATGCGCGACGGTCGGCGTCGTGCGTTGGGTGATGGATTGCGCCAATTCCATGCGGCTTCATCGCGCGGGCGACGCGGCTCACACCGCGCGCGGTCGCGTTCGAGCGCGGGGCGTTGGTGACGATGGATGATATGTTTGCAATCATTTCACGCGATATGCGCGTTCGGCGCATCAATATCGCGAACGGTTCGTTGTGAGGTTATTAAGATGATGATTACAATTCTGACAGTGATCTTTTTCAACCAACCAAACCAAACGCGCGTTTGCGTTTTGTTTTGTTTTGTTTCAAATGCGTGGCATAATCCACGAGGACGATGCGTGCACGCGTACGCACTAACGCCGCTGCTTTGCGGCAAAAATGTTCTTTGAAAGCTGCACGCGCCGTGCGTGATCTTTCGCGCGCAAAGACTTTAAATTGTACAATTCGTATTGCGCTTGGTCGTCGAATGGGTCGAGTTGCAAGACGCGCGTGAAATCGCGCTTGGCTTCATCGAAATCGCCACGTTGCGCGTATGCGCGTCCGCGACGAAGAAGCAAGCGTAAATCATCAGGGTTTTCCTCTTCGGCTTCGTTTAAATACGTGATCGCTTCGCCGTAGAGTTTTAATCCCATGCACGCCGAACCGAGATTCATCAAGCACGCGAGTTTATTCTTCACCACTTCGGCGTGATCCATCGGGTTCGTGCCCTTGACGAGTTTCATGATTGACAGCGCACGAACGTAGCAGTCACGCGCTTTGTCGAATTCCTTAGCGTTGTAGAAATCATTCCCTTTATATCGAAGCTGGCATTGCTCGTTCAACGCGCTCACCAAATCCTTCGATTCCAACCGCGCCTCGCGCGTTGTCGCCTTGGTAAACTCTGCATGCCCTAAATTATTCGGATCACGCAAGTAATTCACCATCGTGCGCTCAATTTCCTCTTCACTCGCGCGTCCTTCATCAATCGCACGCTGCGTATCGCGTAACATCTCCAAAACCAACGGATTCCGCGCCCACTTTCCAAAATCCCCGTGCGCGTCATTCTTAAACGAAGAAATAATATTCTTCAACACTCTCGTTCGCAAAAACGGCGCAATATTCCGCTGCGCCTCTTCATCCGCCCCGAGCACGGCTTCTCGAAATTGCATCGACTCCACGCGATGCCCCACGCGATCCGTCTTGCGTAATTCTCTAAACTGATGCTCCGCCATGATTTTGGCGTTTTCCGGCTGCGCGCAAAACGCCTTGAATGACGCCTCGAACCCATC
>Ga0181553_10002733_pt1 | contig 15353 bp, 9 predicted proteins | sample 011ome_17_FD_133753 | JGI IMG/M metagenome (GOLD analysis project Ga0181553, IMG submission 133753) | Coastal salt marsh microbial communities from the Groves Creek Marsh, Skidaway Island, Georgia - 011502XT metaG (megahit assembly) | ecosystem: Environmental > Aquatic > Marine > Intertidal zone...
CGCGCGCGCCGACGCTCGAGAGGCTGCGAGTGAAGAGTTTACGCCCCAGCCTTGCCGCAGCCGTCGTCGTCACCGCCCACAGACCGCCGCGCATCGACTGCTCGCGCATCATCACACCCCTCGCCGTCATCCTCGATCGCGCGAAACGCCGCGTCGTCGCGCCACTGCCTCGAATCTCGCGCCGTCGATGTCGCGCGCGCTCGAGCATCCGCCTCGGCGTTCGCGCGCGCACCGTCGCCGCGCGCGCGCAGATCCCGATACGGCCGACCGCGAACGACGACGATGGGCGTCACCGAGCGTTCGGCGTCGCCAGCGTCGCCGGCGGCCGCGGCGGCGCGCATGGCGAGCGCGAGGAAGTGTCGAGCGCGCGCCATTGTCGCGCGCGCACTCGCATGCATTCCATGCGCGCCGGCGACGTCGACGTCGACCGCGACGACCGCGGCGAGGACCGGGCGGTGGATGACGCCCGTCGGCGTCGGGGCGAGCCGAGCGCGTCGAGGCGCTCGCGCTCGCGCTCGCGCTCGAGACGTCGGCGTAAAGATTACGATGATGCAGAAGATTACATGCCGCGTAAAGACGACGCTGGTGCGGATGACGATGCGCGACGTCGTCGACGACGCCGCGATGTCGAGGACGATGATGACGGTGATCGTCGTCGTCGCCGTCGCCACGCATCGCACCGCCGGTCGCGTTCGCGGTCGCGTTCGCGGTCGAGAGACTGGTCGAGGCGGGACCGCCGTCGGTCGCGGTCGCGGTCACGGTCGCGCGGTCATCATCGCCGCCGGTCATCGCGGTCGAGGTCACGCGATCGTGTGAGACGCCGAAGACGAAGTTCGAGCGCATCTGGCGAACGGCGAGAGAGGCGGAGAGAGAGAGACGGGTCTGGTGGACGGCGCGAGAGGCGCGAGCGCGGTTCGCGTTGGGACAAAGGCGAGCCGGCAAAGGCGACGAATGCGACCGGGGCGACGAATGCGGGGAGTGAGGAGCGATTAGGGGCGAGTGATGCGACGCGTGACGTGCCTAGGGTGGTTCGCGTGGAAGATGTCAAGGCGACGGCGTTGAATAAACAAATTGAAATGATGCGCGCGTTGAGTTCGACGGCGAAAGAAGAGGCGAGCAAGGCGATTGAGGCGGCGCGAGCCAAGGCGGCGGAGTTAATGGAAGTGCCTCCTCCGGTAGTATCGACAGTTTCTGCGTCGGCTCGCGAGATACGGGATGTTCCTCCGCCGCTGTCTTCTTCAAAGGTGCAAGCAGCTGAGACGCCTGAGACTGCGGTTCGCCAAAGCGACGGCGGCGACGGCGAGTCGGCGAAAAAGGTGACTTACTTGACAGAATTCTACCCAATCGACGTCAAGCACGAAGGTTTAATAATTGGCCCAAGCGGTGTGACGATTCGCAAGCTTCAAGCGGAAATAGGCACTGATATTCAAGTCGTTCGCGGCGAAGGCAAGTTGCAGATTAAAGGCTCGCGAGAAAAGGTTGACTTTGCCAAGGCGAGCTTAGATGAATTTTTACGCACCAAGGGGCCTCGAACGGTGCGCGTCAATTGCAAAGCGCGTTCAGGGCTCATCATTGGTAACGCCGGACTCACGATCAAGGCGTTGAAAGAGCAAACAAACTGCCGCATTGAAGTCATGCGCGACGTGGAGGAAGTCGTGATTACTGGACCAGGGGATCGCGTCGACGCCGCGAAGACTCTCGTAGAAAAAATCATCGCTGATTCCTGGGTCGAAGGCGGCGCCGAAGGCGGGAGCGTCACTATCGTCGAAGAAGTCGTGCCGTGCGCGTACAAGGCAGGGGCAATTATTGGTCCGGGTGGCGCGACGATTCGTCAACTTCGTGAAACCACCGGAGTGTCCATCGACATCGAACGCGGCGCGAATGGATGCAAGGCGGGCGACCAGTGTCGCATAATCGGTACACCCGCGCAAGTGAAAAAAGCTGTCGAACTCGTGCATCAATTGCTCGACGAAATGAATCAAGTCAACATGCAAGCCGCGCCGGCGGTGCCGCCCATGTACGCATACGGATACGGTGCCCCGTACGATCCAAACGCCGCTGCCGCCGCCATCGCGCCGCAGATGGATCCTGCGACGTACGCTGCGTGGCAGCAATACTACGCACAACTTGGTTACGATCCTAACGCCGCCACGAATGCGTACGCGCAGCAAAGCTATCAATATCCACCGCAACCGTAGTTGTAGAGCGAAGAAAGCGTTGGTTGTTTTAATAGAGTCCAAACCTTCACACCGCGCCGCCGCCGCGCGCGACGGATCGCCGCGCCATGTCTATCGCGCGCGTGCTCGTTTCATTCATCGCCCTGTGCGCCTCTGCGTCGTCGTCGTTCGCGAAAACCGAGCCTAGCCATGTCATCTTGCGCGGATTTGATCCAGCCCAAGCCTCGGCGCTTCGGGACGCGACGACGTTTACCTGTGATTCTGGCACCCGTACGATCGCCATCACGAGCGTGAACGACGACTATTGCGACTGTGATGATGGCACCGATGAGCCGGGGACCTCGGCGTGCGCTGGCGCGGGCGAGGCGGCGACGACGAAGGGAATGTATTGCGTCAACCGCGGTTCGACGCCGACGCGCGTCCCGAGCTCGCGCGTAAACGACGGCGTTTGCGATTGCTGCGACGGCAGCGACGAGTACGACACTGCGCAAAATGGTGGTGTCGTGTGTGAGAATACGTGCACGAAGGCGGCCAAGGCGAGACGGGCGGAGTTGGTGAACGCGTTGAGCACGGCGAGACGCGGCGTCAAGGCGAAAGCCAAGGCGAGTCGCTACGCCAAAGATGACCGACGCACAATGGAGACAGAGTTACAGGATTTGCAAGGGCAAATGGACAAGGCACAGAGTGCACTCGAGGTATTGCGTGCTCCAAAGGAACAAGAGGAGGCGTTAGAGCGTGAGATGCGGGAGAAGGAGCGCCTGCTCGAGGAGAAACGAGCCGAGGAGACGAAATCGACCGAGGAGGAGGAGAAGGAAAAGGAGGCAAACACCGATGGCGACGCACGCGATGACGACGGTGCGCGCGATGGTGCGCGCGAAAATGATGCCGCGGAAGATGCCGCGGAGGAAACCGCGGAGGAGCGCGGGAAGCGCATTGCGGGACAGTGGATTAGCGACGAGTCGGAATCGACGCGCGTCGACAACGAGGACGACGACTACGACGACCATGAAGACGAGGACAATGTAGTGCTGGACGATCCCATGCCCGCAGAAGGCACGAAGACGTCGAAATTTAGCGCCTTGTTCGCGCGCGCGAAGCGTGCGTTGCAACGTGCCCGACTCGCCAAGAAGGACGCAGACGCCGGCGCCGCATCCCCCGCGTTTCCCACTACGCATCGGGACGCGTTCGATAAGCAGCAGCGCGCCGTCGAAGCCTTACAGACGCAAATTGATCAAGTTCGCGCTAGCGTTAACCGTAATTACGGTCCCGACGATGTGTTGATAAGTTTACGCCAGCAATGCTACGAGGTGAAGATTGAAAAGTACGTGTACAAGGCGTGTCCATTCGGCGAAGCGCACCAAGACAGCGTGCGCCTCGGCACCAATACCGATGGCGTCGAAATTTCACCACTCACCGGGGACATGATGTTAAAATTCACCAACGGTGCAACGTGCTGGAACGGACCGAATCGGTCGTTATCCCTCACGCTTAAATGTGGCGATCGAGAGGCGCTCGCCGACGTCGAAGAGCCGTCTCGTTGCGAATACTCGGCGACGTTATTCACCCCTCAAGCGTGCGACGAAAGCGCCGTCGCGGCGTTAGACGCCGAACTTAGCACCCTCGACCGTATCATCGCCGGCGCCGGGCGCGACGAACTTTGATGAGCACAAGAAAGAAACTACATTTTTTTATAGCACAAAACACGCACCGCTACGACGTTCGACGACGCCACGCGATCAATTTTACCGCCCCAAAGTCTCACACATCGAACCCTTCCGCGCGCAAACACTTCAAATGCGCTTCAATCAACCCATCGCACGCACCGCTCTCCTCCCCTTGCATCACCACGCACTCATCGCGCGCCTTTTTCGTCGTCGGGCACGCGCAGCACATCTTTTTAGGCGTCCCATCGTCGTTCAACGGCGCCCCGTTCGGCGCGCGCTTGATCTCGGGCTTGGACGGCGTCGACCCCATCGCACGCACACGCGCACCGCGCACCGAGCACCGAGCACACGGGTCAACCGTTGACGAGGACGAGTGCGCGTCACGTTGTGACGTCATTCGCCCCTCGCACCGCGATGCTCGTCCACGCATCCGCAGGTCCGGCGTTCGCGCACCGCGCGATGCGCACCGCGCCGTCGCCGTCATCGTCTTCGTCTCGCGTCGCTCGACGCCACCGCGCCTGCGCGCGCGCAGCGACCGCGTCGTCGCCATGGATGGCAGCGATGACGATGATGCGTAAAAGTGCGCGCATCGCATCGCCGACGTACGCATCGCCGTCGCGACCGCGCGCCACGCCGTCGCCGCCGACGCCACCCTCGCACGTCTCGCGCGCGTTACAAACCACCGAGGACACGCCCGTGCGCGATGCCGACGCAGAAAAGTCGTTCGATTGGCGCGCGTGCTGGTACCCGGTGTGCTTTACGTCTGACGTCGAAGCGGACGCGCCGTATCAATTCACGTTGCTCGGAGAACCGTTGGTGTTCTGGCGAGACTCGCGCGGGGTGATGCAATGCGTGGCTGATCGTTGCCCGCATCGTTTGGTGCCGCTGAGCGAAGGGCGTGTGAATGAAAAGGGTGAGCTCGAGTGCGGGTATCACGGGTGGACGTTTACGGGCGAGGGCGCGTGCACGTCGATTCCGCAAATTGAACCGGGCGTTGGGTTGGATACGGCGTTGAAATCGCCCAGGTCGTGTGTAACGGCGTATCACGTGCGTGAAGCGCAGGGGATGATGTGGGTGTACCCGACGTCAAAGGATAAAGCTCCAGACGTGGCGGCGTTGCCAGAGTTACCCTTGGTGCCGGAATACGACAACCCCGAGTGCGTGTGTCAGGATATTTTCCGTGACCTCCCCATGGATTGGGGCACGCTTTTAGAAAACGTCATGGATGTCAGTCACGTGCCGTTTACCCATCACAACTCGGTGGGCAAGCGAGAGAACGCGACGCCGGTGAATTTGGAACTCACGAGCGCCGAAGGCGTCACCGCCCGCGGTTTCGAAGGCGAGTGGAAGGAGGGTCCGCGTAAAGGTAAATACGGTACGCAATACACCGAGTTCAAAGCTCCGACGTTGATGCGTCACACCTTACGCACACCAACGTTCACCACGCTCACCGTGGTGTACGCCGTGCCCACTACGCCCGGACGATGCCGATTGCTCGCGCGTTTCCCATTCATCTTTAAAGCCGCGTTGCCTCGGCTCATCTTTGGCTTGTACCCGCAGTGGTTTTCCCACACTAATCAAAACGCCATTCTAGAAGATGATCAAATCTTCTTACACAAGCAAGAACGATTGATTGAAATCGATCGAACGGTGCATGGGAAGTCGTACGCGCAATCGTGTTACATGCCGACGAAAGCCGACGTTTACGTGTCGGCGTTTCGTAAATGGACGTCGCAAATCGCGAACGGCGGTCCGGCGTGGCCAAAGGGTATGTCCACCGCATTACCACCGCAAGAAACGTCTCGTGAAGCGTTACTCGATCGGTATCACTCGCACACGAAGAATTGCAAGTCGTGTGCGACGGCGTTGGCGAACATTGGCAAGGCACGCAAGATTTTACGCGTGCTCACATTCGTCGCCCTCGCGGCGGCGACTGGAGCATTTGCCCGCGCCGCGCCGATGAAGATGACCATTGCCCTCGCCGTGGCGTCCGCGTTATGCGCCATCGTGCGTGAAAAGTTAAATGCCTTGGCGTTAAAGATGCGCGTGGGACCGTACCCACCGCCGCGTCGTCCGCCATCCATGATGGAGAGCGCCATCGAAAAGGCGCGATTTGCGTTTTAATCGCTCGGGCGCAGACGTCTTTGTCTTCTTTGTCTTTGTCTTCGTGTAACATATACTACGCCGCGCCATCGCCGCCAGTACTTCTTCTTCATTCAAATATTTATTACATATCGTGTCAATATCACCATATCACGACGTATACCCGTCGTTTTATTTTATTATATCATCCCGTTGTCATACATACGTTTCACGTCGCGTCGACGTCCGCGTCCGCGTCACCATCGTCACGCGCATCATCATCATCCTCAAACCGCAATCGTTTCGGGTGAACATCATCATCACGCGCGCACCGCGCACACGTAAACGACGACCCGCGCACGGCGCCGAGCGCGCATCGCGCGTGCGCCACGCGCCCGCACGCGCGACATCGCGTCCAAGCATTGACAAGTTCAAACGACTTAAACACCAATCGCGTCGCATCCGCGCTCGCGTGGCAATGAAAACACGTCAACACGGATGTCATGTCATGTACGCTCTCGCCGTCGTCGCGCGCGTCACGCGCGTCGTCGTGAATACTGGCGGCGATATACTCTGCACACGCGCGTCGCTGCGTAGGCGTCAGTCCATCCATCTGATGTCGTCGTCGTCGTCGTCGTACCTTTCGCGCATCTGGCGCCGCGGCGCGGGCGAGTGCGTGGAGTTTCTCATCGCGCGCGCGTTCGAGGGCGACGTGCGTGCGGCGCACCGCGCGGCGGGTTCGGGCGTGCATAAAGCGTGAAGCGCGCGCTGCAAAAAGTGACGATTCAAATCTACATTGTGTTCGTTACATTCGGCGTCTATGTGATCAAGATGTCGCGCGCGACGGCGGCGCCGGATGACGCTGGGAAGTAAAAGAGTTCTATGGTATTTGCGGCATCGCGTGCGGTGGAGCCGCCGAACGCGCGAGGCATGATGGAGGCGAATCGTTCGCTCGCGCGTGCGAAGACGGCGCCAGATCGAGCGAGCGAGCGCAATGCCGATCCGACGCGCGCGGAGGGGAAGAATCGCGATAGAGCGATGATGATGCGGGATTCGGAGATGCCTGGGTGGCGAATAATGACAGTGAGCGTCGCTCGAGCGCACGACACGTCGTCGACGTCAGCGTCGTCATCGGCGGCGGTGTCTTCATCGGCGGCGTAGTAGTACAACGCGTCGGCGGCTCGGCTGTCGCCTCGCGCGCGAATCGCGCCAGAGTGCATCAAGTCATCGATCGCTCGGTGAGCGGCGAGCGCGCCTGAAGCACCTCGTGATGCTAACGTCACCTCTGCATCGCTCGATGCGCGGAGTTTGTTGAGAATGTCAGAGAATGTGAGCCCAGCATGACTCGCGGCTTCGTCGGCTTTGGCACTTTGACGCGCCGCGACGACGCGCGCGCACGCGTCTCGGAGAATTGATGACGCCATATCATCGTCGAGAAGGCAGCCGACGGCGGCAACGCGAGCTACGTGGTCATCCGAGCTCGCAACATTGTCTTCGCGCACGTCGATGCGTACGCTGTGTAACATTTTCGCCGCAGCATTGTTAGCCGCCAAAATGTGACTAGCGTCGTTGGAATTAAAGCCATCTCGAAACGCAAACGGAAGCGCGCTCGCCGTAGATTCCCCGCACGTCGACATAGAAATACGACCATCAACGAGGGCACGCGCGAGCGCCAAGACTTGAGGCCCGCTCGGCGTGACGCATTTTACGCTCTTGGCGCCGCCGTCGACTACATCCAATAATCGCAACTGCGCGTCAATGGCGCCAGTGTAGTACGACGGAACGTCTTCGATTTTGACAAATGCACGACCGTGCGCTTCGTCTTCAGACTCTGTGTCGTAGTCGCTTGAAGAATCGTCATCGGCAGAGTCATCGCTTTCATCTTGAAACGTAATCGCGCGTCGCCGCAGAAACGCTACTGGAGCTAAACGCGCGAGGATGATGTCGTCATCCGCTTCAGTGAGATCGCGTCCCGCGCGTAATCGACGGACTTTTTCTTCGCGTTTTGGTCGAACGCGAGAAGCTCGCGGTGGTTTTGGTAAATCGCGCTTGAGCACGGGATAAGTCACCGGATGGGCTTTCAATATTTCTCGCGTTGCGTGTAAGACTTGCTTGGCGACGCCTTCGGACCATTTCCCGGTGCAATCCCACACGTCGTCCCAATACGCGGCTTCTTCCTCAGTCGCCGGCGCGGGGACTGGCGTGTGTGGTAACGCGTGCTCTCGTCGAGCTTTGGCGCCGCGTTCGTAAAACTCTGACCCAAAGCGTACGATGGCGTCGTGGCGACTCGCATTATTGACGCCGTCTTCGTCTTCATTGTCTTCGCCGTCGTCGACGGTGAGCTGTCGCCATCGCTTCACGACGGCCCGCTTTTTGACGTGTGGATACCGCGAGCGCCACATTGGATCGGCGTATACAACCGCGGCGCGATAGTCTCGCTTCTCTGCACGGAACGTGTTCGGGCCCGACAACGCGATGAAACGAATCATAGAAAACACCAAAAATTCATCCTCAGCCTGCTTGAACACAAAGCGCTTGCGATGGGATGGAAATTGATCAAAATCACCGTCACTTTCGTCGCTTGCATCATCTGGCAATGATACAGCAGTAGAACTTCCCTTGCGGGCGCGAACATCGCCAATATTCGCTAATCGATTCGCGCGTGTGGAGTCTCCAAGCACGTTTTCGCGCTGCGCCAACAACGCACGATGCGGCGCCCGGCGAGACAGCCGAATCTTCGAGTACCGTGAGTACATTTTCAACGCGTTACTCGCAACCACGGACGAAATCACGCCCGCGTCGTTGGCGGCACAAATCTGTGCATAGCAGTAATCACGCCACGTGCTTTTAATGTGACTTAAATCATCCGGAGCGCCGAGATCTTGCGCGAGTTGCTCCACGCGCAACGCGTCCTCGGCGGGCAAGCCAGCGGTGGACAACTCAGCGATGGCGATGGCCACAAGCTCGGAGGTGATTTCCACGCCTTCAACCCAGGCATTAGCGCTTTTCAGCAATAATTCAATCAACGTATTCCAAGCTTCTTGAAGACGATTCATAAGGATGATGCAATTGTCCAACCCGAGCGCCCATTTTCGTACCCACGAACGCGTCGACGTGAGCCGCGGATAGGACATGGTGGACGCCGGCACCGCAGCATCCATCGCTGGATGACCTTTGAACGCCTTTTCGAGCGCATTCCAGTACGCGTGTGCGCTCTGAACGGTGGTTAAATCAAATGCCTCGCTCCACACATCGGCGTCGTCTTCGTCAACGCCTTCGCCTGGCGCGCGTTGAAACCGCGCAATTTTATTCATGCGTAACGTCATGATGATTTGCCGCGTCTCGGTGTCGTACGTCGGATGTTCGTATAATAGTCCCATCTCCGTCAAACGCTTGGTCAATCTCGACATCAAGTGCGATGAGCACAGGCGATCTCGCAATTCGCGAGATAAATCTTGAACAAGTTTCCCGAGTAACGCCTCTCGCTTGATGTGCTCTAAATCTTCGACGTCGATGCGCTTTGATTCGACGCTATTGATGACTTTGATGTACATCGAAATCGGCATCGCGCCGTCGAGAATTTCGGGATCGATTCCACCATCTCGCGTCTTGCGGTCTTCGAAAACGCTCTTGACCAAATACAAATGAAATATCTCTAAACGCACGACACCCGCTTTGACGTAACCCAAACCGATGGCGTGAAAGTTGTGAAGCGTTCTATACCCGCCGCGATTGCTGACATCCAACGCCCTATCGGCGTTTGGCGCGTCGCCATCGTCATGTGCTGACGATGACGGCGCTGGCAGCGCTTTTGGAATGGGTGTGATATTAACCGTTTCACTCAACCCAAGCTTTTTCGATAGCGGCTGTCGCACCGCGACTTCTTGCGAGCGAATATCCGCCTTGAGCGATTCGATAAACGCGCCATCCGTCGCGGGATTGAATGGAAAGTCGCTATGAAACAAAATCATATCCGGTAACCTTTCGGTTATGCCCCAAGACAGCGAATGCACGAAAGCCTCATTATTCGCGACTAATTCATCCACGAGACTGTGAATGATTTTCTTGTCGACTCTTTTATACAAACCGCCTTCGGCGACGGCGAGCCACGAGCTTAGACGATTCACGTACAAGAAACCCTCCTCGCGCAACGCCTTGAGAAGAATGGCGTATCGTCGTTCTGCGTCCGAGATAATGGCATCTCTATCTTCGTCTTTATTCTCGTCTCTATCGTCGCCTACGCTCGCGTAGCGCGTCATTCTCTGTTTTCCGTGCTGCACGACAACCTTGCGAATCAATTTATCCTCGTCGCACATCTTCATCAAACGCTTCTCCAACGTGCGAGGCCCGACGTCGTAGTCGCGAACGACATCCGCTAAACCTACGCTTCCATGCTGACGCACACGCTCGGCGAATTGCGTTTCAAACGTTTGCTCAACGATGAACGCTCCGCGCTGACCTCCGCCCGTCCATCGACTCGGATCGATGGCGTCGGCGCCATCCTCGGCGTACTGGGCATCATGTGCCGACTGCGCTACGTATGGCTTGATAAATCGTAACGCCTCTAAACCTTCGTGACTTAGCACTGGTTCAATGCACCCGGCGGCGATTAACTCATTCTTTGCCGCGTTGAACACCTTTGTCTTGGCCTTTTCTGAGCGCCCGCGCATCAAATCGCTCGACTCAAACGACGCCCTGAGCGTCTCGCGCACTTCTCTCGTAGACGCCACACCATTCTCACATTCCGTCAACACCCGCACGAGCGCGTCGAGGTAATCCGCTTTAGAATCTTTGCCCATCCCAGCCTTGATGGCGGAGCCGCGGTAACGCTTTAGAAAGACCAAATTACTCGACGCCGCGCCCGCGCCGTCGTCCCCAGTCGACTTGCGCAGAAACACTAAATCCGCAGCAATCAGAGTCTTAATCAAGTGATCACCACCCTTCGACGACGTCGCAATATTCACATCCTGCGTCGTCGCACCGCGCTCTCGCGCCGCAGCGATGCACGCCAACGCCTGGTGCGCAGAATCCGTCAATTCAAACTCCCACGCGGCTTCGCACGCGACGCCGAGCGCGCGCGCGCGAACCGCTTTCACCGCCACCAATCTCGACTCCGGCGCCAACGCGCGCGACTCAAACGCCTCAAACGATGCACACGCATCCCACGCCGCGACATCAATCGCATCTGCGTCCTCAGCGGCGCCTCCACCGGCGCCCGCTCTGCCCGAGACGCCGCCCCGCGCGCGCGCCGCATTCGCGCCGAACCCAACGTCTCGACGCACGAACGCGCGATGAAACGCGTGAACGACGCGCGCCACGCGCGCATCATAACCACCACACCCATCGCCACCGTCGTCGTCGTCATCCTTGGCGCCACGCGTCGCCGCCGCAGCCGCGGCTGACGCATCGCATGTGTCTAACCGTCGCGCCACGTCCCGCGCGCGCGCGCCCACCGACCCACACAGCGCGAGCGCATCCACCGCGCGCGCCGAGAACGACGCATCGCGACGACCGCCGCGCCCGCCGTCGTCGCCGTCGTCGTCCCCCATCGCGTCGTCGTCGCCGACCGCGAACGCGCGGCGGCGCCGTGTGCCGCATGCCGACGTCGCAACGGCCCATGGATGCCCCTCTCATATATTACATCAAAAAAACCCATCTACTCGAGCATCCGAAGGCGATGCACCATAGAGTACCACACAACCCTCTATCTACTACACCATACATCACACAATCACACAATCACACATCCCTCATACCTGATCACGCCCTAGACTACGCACGCACACGACCGAACACCCAACGCACGGATCGCCCTCCGGCTGACACGTGGACCTCTATGCGTAAACAGTATATAGTGGACGCACGCAACACACCTGTCGACTTTCACGCCATCGACGATGTCGCTCATGCGGTCGTCGTTCGGCTCCGGCACACCGCGCCGGCGCGAACTCGACGACCCGATCGCGCGCGAGTGCGACGAAGACGAGCACGCGAACGACACGGGTACGTGATGGGCGATGCGGCGGCGATCGATACGGGCGCGTGGACACAGGGTTGGGTGTGGGAGCGACGCATTTGGTGTTGCGATGGTGTTCGTGGTCGTGATGGGGTGCTCGACGACGACGACGACTGACTGAGACGCGTGTGTTCGTTGATCGCGCGTGCGTGTGGTAGGTGTGATTTCGTGATGGTTCGTTTCATGAAGGCGTTTGGGCTCGGGGAGGGGTCGTCGTCGGGGGACGTCGTCGAAAAGGCCAAAGCCGCGGCGGCGAAGGCGCAAGCCAAGGCGCTCGAATCGGCCAAGGCTGAGGCTGCTGTGAAAAGATTGGAGAAGAAGCTTGAGGCGGTGAAGGAAACGGCGGATGATAAGGTTAAGAATGATCAGGTTCAGCGCAACGCCAAGCAAGAGGAGAAAAAGGCGATGGCGCAGCAGATTCGGGAGCACGCCGCCGACCTCAAGAAGAAGCTCGCCGCCGCCAAGGAAGCCGCCGCGACAGGCGACTCCAAGGCGAAAGCTGAAGCCGAAGCGCTCAGCGAGCTCGCGGACAAGGCAGATGCCGACGCGAACCAAGCTGAAGGCGAAGCATCCACCGCCGAAGCGCCGGCGACTGCTGGCGATGACGCCGACACCGAACAAAAGAAGGTTCAGGCGGCGCTCGACGCGGCCAAGGCGGCGATGGAAAAGACGAAAGCCGAAGCCGACGATGCTCTTGCTGAAGCGAAAAAACTTGCTGCCGTAAAAGCAAGCAAAGACGCTGCTCAAGATGCTGCCGACGAAATGGCTGCTCAAGAAAAAGCCGAGAAGGATGCCCAGGCAAAAACTGGCGGGAACGACGTCTCCGGCGCCGTTAAAATCGGAACCGACGGTAAGTTGATTGTCGATGAGCAGGATTCGCAAGAAAAGGCTGCTGCGGACCATGCTCAACAAGCTGCTGAAAGTGCCGAACAAGCTGCTGAAGATGCCGTCAACAACAAGGCAAACGCCGCGAGAGAAGCCGCCGATAAAGCCGACCAAGCCGCCGATGAAGCCGAGTTCGCCACCAAGGAGGCTACCGTCGAAGTCGACGCTGCTGAATCGGAAATTGAATCTGCCGAAGAAAGCTTGCAAGAAGAAATTGAAAACTTGGCCGACGCCAAGGCTCAAGCCGCCAAGGCTGAAGCCGATGCTGCGGCTGCTGCTGCAAAGGCTGCTAGCGACGGTACTGACGCCTCGCGTGAAAACGCTGAACTCATGCAATCCGGCGTCGACTCGGCCAAGGAAGCTGTCGCCGACGCTGCCGCCGCCAAGGCTACAGCCGAAGCAGCTTTGGAAAAAGCCAAGGCCGCCGCTGAATCTGCGAGCTCCAAGCTCAACGATTTGTTCTCAAAAGCCGCCGCCGCCAAGATTGAAGCCGTCGTCAAGGGTACCGAACGCGACGCCGAGGTGTACACCGCCAAGGAGCTCGCGAAGAAAATCATGAAGAATATCAAGCCCGTCGACGGCCCGAGCTCGCTCGGTCACAGTCACTACGCCCTTGGTGCGTCTACGAACGGCATGTCGCAAGATTTCTACGCCAACACGGCCACGGTGTCGGCGCTTGTCGCCGTCGTCGCGCTCGTCGGGTACGTCTTTGGCCGCCGCTCAACCAAACGCGCGCACGCCAAGCAAGCGCCCATGTACGGTGCGTTGTCCAACTCCCAAGCCACTGGAGGTGAAATGTGTTAAAATATGATATGTGAGTGTGTTACAGCGTGTCACCATGAATGCTACGACCATAACACACGGCGCGTTCTCGCGTCCCGTCAGTCGCGTCTCCGCGCGCGCGTCTCGACGGCCAAATTTTCCGCGTCGGCGTCAATCGAGTCATTTTGTTGTTTCACGTGCTCAATTTTGATCGAATTGAAATACTATAAAGTAAGATTAACTCAAAATCATCCATCGCGTCGCGTCATCTCTGTCGTCGTCGTCCTCCTCCTCATCCGCGGTGTCCCGAGGCGTAGATGGCGCGCGCCCGTATGCACCTCATAAATCACACACATGGGCATATATCACCTCACACTACGTCCCTTTTCAAATTTCGGACATTCGACGTCTCCACCCCGTCCCCGTCCTCGCCGTCCCGCGCGCGGCGCTCCGCACACCCCGTCGCGACGCGCGACGCGAGTTCGATCGCGCTCCGCTCGCACGCGCGGTGTGGCGACGCATTTCACGCGCACACTTTCCGCGCGTTATCGACGTTCGCCTGCGCCGCCGCAGCGACGACGACGAAAGATTGACACCCGAACGAATCGATTCGCGCGTAAACGTTTGAATCACCAGCGTCAATCATGACCACCACGCTGGACGTCGATAGCGTGATCGAACGGTTGTTGAGCGTGCGCGGACAACCGAATAATCGTACGGTGCAATTGGCGGAGGGCGAGATCAGAGCGCTGTGCGCGGCGGCGAGGTGCGTGTTGGGACGATTCGATGCGAACGCGAGGCGCGCGCGGTCGAGGCGCGCGAGTGGAGATCGACGACGTGTGACGCGCGCGCGACGCGGGTTCGGTGCGGGTGACGGGCGGGAAATATGAAGTGGAACTCGTGCGTGCGTTTGCGTGGGTGTGTACGCGGGAAAGTGCGCGTGCGTGCGCGGTGAGAGGTGAAATGCGCGCGTGTGAAGGTGGTGGAGAGGGTCAGCGGGCGCGACGCCGATCGAGCCGCGGGCGGGTTCGTGCGTGTCGGTGCGGCGTGTGCGCGTGTGTGCGGGGCTCAACGTTGTGCTCATGCGCTCGGTGTGAATGGTCATTTGCGCGCGGCGCGTGACGAGGGTATGAGAGAAGAGGGGACGCGAGCGCGCTACGCGACGCTGAGCGTATACGACGAGCGACGACGACGACGCGACTGACTGATGAATTTTTTACCCCGGTTTTGCGGTACACAGAGAGATTTTCTTGGCACAGCCGTGCTTGCTTGAACTCGAGGCGCCGTTGAAGATTTGTGGTGACGTGCACGGGCAATACTCGGACTTGTTGAGACTGTTTGAGTACGGCGGGTTTCCCCCAGAGGCGAATTATTTGTTCCTGGGCGATTACGTCGATCGCGGCAAGCAAGGCTTGGAGGTGATTTGCTTGTTGTTGGCATACAAGGTGAAGTATCCAGAAAACTTTTTCCTGTTGCGGGGGAACCACGAGTGCAACTCGATTTCGCGCATTTACGGTTTTTATGACGAGTGTAAGAGACGGTACAACATCAAGTTGTGGCGCGTGTTCTGTGACGTGTTTAACTGCCTTCCGTTTGCAGCCATTGTGGATGAAAAGATCTTTTGCATTCACGGCGGGCCGAGTCCGGAGTTGAAGGATCTACAGCAAATAGTTCAAATCAAACGGCCGACGGACATTCCCGATATGGGAATGTTGTGCGACTTTTTGTGGAGCGACCCAGACGCGGATATTCAGGGCTGGGGCGAGA
>Ga0181553_10002750_pt1 | contig 15292 bp, 13 predicted proteins | sample 011ome_17_FD_133753 | JGI IMG/M metagenome (GOLD analysis project Ga0181553, IMG submission 133753) | Coastal salt marsh microbial communities from the Groves Creek Marsh, Skidaway Island, Georgia - 011502XT metaG (megahit assembly) | ecosystem: Environmental > Aquatic > Marine > Intertidal...
CGATGACGCTCAGCGCTCGGCCTGGAGTCGCAACGCGCTGGCCTTTGCCGAGACGGCCGATCTCTACTCGATGCCGCAGAAGGCCGCCGACGTGATTCTCGGGGAAAGCGCATGAACGTCGTTTGTCTCCAGCGGGCGTCGTCATTGGGGGCTCCATGCGCCTGATGCTGACCGAGCCATTCGAAAGCCTGTGGCAGGGCAAGGACCCCTTCGAAGAGGTCGAGCGTCTGCAGGGCCAGGTCTACCGGGAACTGGAAGGTCGCCGCACGCTGCGTACCGAGGTTGCCGGGCGCGGTTACTTCGTCAAGATTCATCGCGGCATCGGCTGGGGCGAGATTGCCAAGAACCTGCTCACGGCCAAGGCGCCGGTGCTTGGCGCCGGCCAGGAATGGCGAGCCATACAGCGCCTCAAGGAAGTCGGCGTGCCGACCATGACCGCGGTGGCCTATGGCGAGCGAGGGGGCAATCCGGCAAGCCAGCACTCGTTCATCATCACGGAAGAACTGGCGCCGACTGTCAGCCTCGAGGATTTCTCGGCTAACTGGCGCGACCAGCCGCCACCGCCAGCACTCAAGCGCGCCCTGATCGCCGAAGTTGCCCGCATGGCCGGCACCATGCACCGCGCCGGGGTCAATCACCGCGACTTCTACATCTGCCACTTCCTGCTGCACACCGACCGGCCGGTGACGGTCAGCGATCTGCGCCTGTCCTTGATCGACCTGCACCGCGCCCAGACTCGCAGTCACACACCTGGTCGCTGGCGCAACAAGGATCTGGCCGGGCTGTACTTCTCGGCCCTTGAGATTGGCCTGACCGGCCGCGACAAGCTGCGCTTTCTGCGCGATTACTTCCAGCGGCCGCTGCGTGAAGTCCTGCGCGACGAGGCTGCCTTGCTGGCGTGGCTGCAGCGCAGGGCGGAAAAGCTACTGGATCGTAAGCGGCGCTACGGGGATGCGCTTTGATGGCCGGCTGGACGCTGGACCCTGCGTACGCCGACCTGCATGACGATTTCGGCAGTCTCGCAAGCGTGTTCGCGCTGGAAGGTGAGCGTCTGACGCAAGATCTGCTTTCGGAGGTCATCCGCATCGAGCGCAACGGCGTGCGCTACTACGTCAAGCGCTATTCCGGCGCAGGCAAAGGTTTGCGACGATTCATCGGCCGCCCACGTGTCAAGGCAGAGTGGCAGAACCTGATGCTTTTTCGCCGTTGGGGCATCCCCACGGCGCCGATCGTGGCTTATGGCATGGAACGGCGCGGCGGTGCTTTTCTCCGCGGCGCCCTGATTACGCGTGAATTGGAGCAAACCGATGATCTGGCTTTGCTGGCGACTACTCATGATGCCCGTCTTCGCGATCCGCGTTGGGTGCAGGAGGTCAGCCTGCAACTGGCGCGCTCGACACGGGCGATGCATGATCGGGGCTTTGCTCACAACGATCTCAAGTGGCGCAACCTGCTCGTCGATCCGCAGCGTCGCCTTTATCTGATCGACTGTCCTACCGGAGCGTTTTGGCGGGGCCCGTTGCTGCAGCGGCGGATCGTCAAGGATCTGGCGTGTCTGGACAAGGTGGCCAAGTACCAGCTCACGCGGACGCAGCGCTTGCGTTTCTATGTGCAGTACAGCGGTCACCAGAAGCTGGATATGCGAGACAAAGCCAGGATCAGGGCGGTCTTGAAGTTCTTCGAGGGGCGTGAATGAACAGATTGAAGCTCGGCGAGCTGGCAAAAGCCGGCCGTGACCCGTCGCTGCCCATGATTCTTGGTCTCCCCTCGGGTGAACTGCTCATCGAGTCGTGGTTGCGCGTCTTGCCCGGGCAGCGCTATGTCGGGCGCGCGCTTTGGAATGGTCGCCAGGTCCTGGCCAAGCTTATGGTGGGTGGCAAGGCGCAGCGTCACCATCGGCGCGAGGCGGCTGGCGCACAGTTGCTGGCGGACCGGCAACTACCGACGCCGTCACTGATCGCTCAGGGCTGGCAGGAGGGCGAGGGTGGCTGGCTGCTGTTCGACTGGCTCGATTCCGCTGAAAGCCTGTGGGAGGCCTGGCGCGCCGTCGAGGCGGAACCGAGCCTGTCGGACGGGCAGCGCGACGTGCTCGGCGAGGCGCTGGAGCTGATCGCCAGAATGCATGCGCAAGGCCTATGGCAGGCGGATCTGCATCTGGACAACCTGCTGCGGGCTGACAGGCAGCTCTACGTGGTCGACGGCGGCGGTGTAAAGGCCGAGACGCCCGGGGAGCCGTTGTCGCGTGAGCGTGTATTGGAGAACCTGGGAGTCTTCTTCGCGCAGCTGCCGGCAGAGATCGAGCCGTTCATCGAAGAGTTGCTGGTGCATTATCTGCTGGCAAACAGCGAGCATGCCTTGCCGCTGGAGGCGCTGCTCAAGGAGGTGCACAAGACCCGCGCCTGGCGCCTGAATGATTATCTGAAGAAAACGGTGCGGGACTGCAGCCTATTCAGTGCGCGCATCGGCGCGTTCGGTGCACAAGTGGTTCGGCGTGAAAAACAGGCAGCGCTGCAGTCGGTTGTCGATAATCCCAATGCATACATCGTTCGAGGCAAGCTGTTAAAGGGGGGGGGCAGCGCGACGGTTGCCAGAATTGAGCTGGACGAACGGGCCCTGCTTATCAAGCGCTACAACATCAAGAATCCGCTGCATTGGTTGAAGCGCTTTTGGCGGCCGAGCCGCGCCTGGCACAGTTGGGTCGAGGGCAATCGGCTCGATTTTCTCGGGATTGCCACTCCCCGTTTGCTGGCCGTCATCGAGCGCCGCTGGCTGTGGATGCGCGGACCGGCGTGGCTGATTACCGAATTGCTGCACGGAGAAGATATAATCGCGCGTTTTCAGCCGTATCTGGATGGCTGTCCTCCAGAGCAGGAATTGGTTGCCCTGGACCGGCTGTTCGCGGCACTGATTCGCGAGCGAATCAGTCATGGTGATCTCAAAGGGCACAACCTGTTCTGGGAGCATGATCGCTGGTCGCTGATCGACCTGGATGCCGTGCAGCAGCATGGCAGCGATGCCAGCTTCGCCCGGGCCTATGCCAAGGACCGTGCGCGATTCCTGCGCAACTGGCCGACCGACAGCGCCCTGTACCGGCTGCTTGACCAACGTTTACCCGCGGTGCCCGGCACCAGCATCGAAGATTAAGAGGCAATACCCGTGGCATTGACGATTCTCGGCCTTTCCGGCGCCCTCAGTCATGATCCTTCCGCCGCCCTGTATATCGACGGCAAGTTGATCGCCGCCGTCGAAGAAGAGCGCTTCGTGCGCGACAAGCATGCCAAGAATCGCATGCCCTACGAGTCAGCCAAGTTCTGCCTCGAGCAGGCCGGTATCAAACCGTCCGACGTCGATGTGGTGGCGATCCCGTTCGCACCGATCAGCATCTTCGAAAAGGCCCGCTGGCACTATGCCAAGCGTTACTGGTACGCACCGGATCGCGCGCTGGATGCCATTCTCATGGGCAACCGCCGCTACTACCGCTACAAGAAACGCATCGAATGGTGTCTCCAGCAGCTGGGCTTCGACCTGAAGAAGGTCAAAATCCAACCGGTCGAGCATCACCTGGCTCATGCCTCCAGTGCCTATCACTGCTCCGGCTTCACCGAGAAAACCGCGATTCTCGGCATCGATGGCAAGGGCGAGTACGCCACCACCTTCTTCGGCTGGGGTGAGAACGGCAAGATCCACAAGATCAAGGAATTCTACGACCCGGACTCCTTGGGCGGACTGTATGGCGCGATCACCGAATACCTCGGCTTCGAGATGCTCGATGGCGAGTTCAAGGTCATGGGCATGGCGCCGTACGGTGACTCGGCCAAGTACGATTTCTCGCGCCTGGCGACCTTCGAGAACGGCGAGCTGACCATCAATACCGAATACGCCAACGTCATCGGCTTCCGTCGCTACAAGGAGAAGGGCAAGGGCTACTACTTCTCGCCCAAGCTGATCGAGTGGCTGGGACCAAAGCGCGAAGGCGATATCGCCGACGACCCGTACATTCATTACGCGGCCAGCATGCAGGCGCTGTTCGAGAAGCTCGCGCTGGAGATGATGGACTACTACCTCGGTGACATCATCCGTGAGACCGGCAAAATCGCCTTTGCCGGCGGTTGCGCGCTGAACGTCAAGCTCAACCAGAAAATCATCGCCCGTGACGACGTCAAGGAGCTGTTCGTTCAGCCGGCCTCCGGTGATGCTGGAACCGCTGTCGGTGCGGCGGCCTATGTGTCGGTGCAGCGCGGCGTTCCGGTAGAGAAGATGGAGCACGTCTACCTCGGCCCGTCTTATTCAAACGAAGATGTCATCGCTGCCTGTGCCCGGCATCCGAACAAGCCAGTGTTCAAGCAGATCGCCAACACCCCCGAGCGCATCGCCAGGATCATGGTCGACGGCAACCCGGTGGCCTGGTTCCAGGGGCGCATGGAATTCGGCCCGCGCGCCCTTGGCGGCCGTTCCATCATCGGCTGCCCGAGCGTGCCGGGCGTCGCCGACCGCATCAACGAGCAGATCAAGTTCCGCGAGCGCTGGAGACCCTTCTGCCCGTCGATGCTCGATACAGTCGCGCCACAGATGCTCAAGGTCGACCATCCGAGCCCGTTCATGACCTTCACCTTCGAAGTCAACGAGGGCTGGAAGGAGCGTGTCGGCGAGGTGGTCCATGAAGACGGTACCTCCCGCGCCCAGGTTCTCGAGCGCCGCCATAATCCGCGCTGGTATGACCTGATGCTGGAGCTGGAAAAGCTGACGGGCAATGGTGTGTCGCTGAACACCTCGCTCAACCGCCGTGGCGAGCCGATGATCTGCTCGCCGACCGACGCGCTGAACATGTTCTACGGCTCGGACCTGCAGTACCTGATCATGGAGGACATCCTCGTGGTCAAGGACGGTAAGGATTGGTATGACGGCGTCTGACCTGTGGGTGCTGCAGTTTTGCCACAGCTATGAGGGGCCCTTTCTCGACTGCGCGCGACAGTACGCCGCTCTTTTCATTGGCACGCCGTACAAGGTCTGCACCGTTTATCTCACTGGAACGCCGGATGACGAAGTCGTGAAGGGCTCGGCTTCGGACGAAGTAATCTTTCTCGATTACAGCAGCCGTGACGTGCGCGGTCTTAAGCTACGGGCAATCCAAGATATTCGTAAGGTCGCCGCAACACGTAACTTTATCCTCTGTATCGCTCATCGCTTCAAGCCGATCTATGTGGCCTTGCTGGGCACCACGCTGCCGGTGATAGGTGTTCACCATGCGTTCGGCGATTACCAACGCCGCCCACGTCAGCTGTTTGTCAATTTCTATCGTAAGCGACTGGCCCTGCTCGGTGTCTCTGATGCTGTGCGAGACGATATCCGCGTCTGTTTGCCAGGTTGGCCTACCGATCGTATCGAGACGCTGTACAACCGTATCGATATAGCTGCTGTGCAGGCTGAACAGGTATCACGTGAAAAGGCTCGGGCATTCTTGGGGCTGCCCCAAGAGGCTTGGGTTGTTGGCAATGTCGGTCGTCTGCACCCTGACAAGGACCAGGCAACGCTTATCCGCGGCTTCGCGCTAGCGTTACCCCAGCTGCCGACTAAAAGTCTTTTGGCAATCATGGGGAGCGGTTCGCTGGAGGCCTCTTTGAGGGCATTGGCTGCGGAGCTAGGGGTGGGCGAACAGGTGCGTTTTCTAGGTCAGGTGGCATATGGTCGTCGCTATTTCAAGGCGTTCGACGTATTTGCTCTCAGCTCCGATCATGAGCCGTTCGGCATGGTGCTGCTTGAGGCAATGGCAGCGGGAGTTCCGCTGATCTGCTCGGATTGTGGTGGAGGCCGTGAAGTTGTCGAGGGCGTCGGGCAGCTGTTCGCGCAGGCTGACGAACATGCATTGGCGCATGCCCTCAGGCAGAGTGCCACGGAGCCGGTGGATGGCCCGCGAATCACCGAAGCGCTGCAGCGTTTTTCTGATCAGCGTGCGCGAGCCTCCTTCTGGCGGTTGCCCATGGTGATCCGCCTGGGGCTGTTAGCACGCTAGAGCTGCGCTGCATGCAATGAATACGAGCTTCGCCGCACATCCATGACGTAATCGGATTTTCAGGGGTATCTATCGTGTTTAAGGCGTTGAAGGCCTCTCGCTGCAGGCGTTGGTTGCGCAGGCGTGGTGTCAAGTTGGCCGTCGATATTCACGCCACCCTGCAGGGGCGTGGACGAGTGTCCTATAGGCAAGTCGAAGTCAGCCGCCGGGGCTGGCGTGAGCTGTCGGTGGCTGAGCGACGTCTACAAGGGTGAATATGATGAAAGTCCTGTTTCTGGTTCAGGCCGAGCAGCGGGCGATCTTGGATCGTCTCTACGAAGGTATTCAGCAGCATTGTGGTTGCGATATCCGCTGGCTGGGACGTGAGGAGCAGGCCAACCTGCGTCGTTATTTTCGAGAACAGGTGGACGTAGTCCGCTATGACCGCATCCTGTTCTTTCTGCGCTTCAAGCAGGAAATCCGCCAAGTGAATTTCATTCGTAGCGTCCCTAACTTGGTGATCCTCGAGCATGACGCTTACCAAAACTACATCCCCTGTAAATACACCGGCAAGTTCACCGCGCATTACCGCAAGATGCCTTGGGCGCGGGTGATCAGCTCCGGGCAGGTCGTGACCCGGCGCTTGCGCGAGGAGGGTGTAGACGCTGTGTTTGTGCCAAAGGGCTACGACCAGGCTTTACTGCGCGATCTGGGATGCAAGCGCGATATCGAATTGGGCTTCGTTGGCAGCACGAAAAGCGTCGCCTACAGCGGACGCAAGGCTCTGCTGGACGAGCTGGCGAAGGTCGAGAATCTGGTGGCGACTCGCACTAATTCCGGAGAGGAGTATCTCAACACCCTCAACCGCATCCGCTTCTTCGTCAGTGCTGACGTGGGTATGGGCGAATATATGATCAAGAACTTTGAGGCCATGGCCTGTGGCTGCGTGCTGCTGGCCTACGATCAGGGCGAGGAGGAAAACCGAGCGCTGGGCTTCGTCGATATGGAAAACCTGGTGCTCTACCGGACGGTCGTCGAGCTGCGCGACAAGCTGGCGCACCTGCGCGCCGATCCGGCTTGGGCAGCGAGGATCGCTGTCAGCGGCCGGATGCTGGCCGAATCGCGCTATAGCTTCGCGCACATTGGTGCGGAAGTCGTGCAGGCCATGCAGGCTCCCTTGCGGTCCGCTCCGACACCCGGCTGGTTTTGCCGGCTGCGTAATCGTCTGGGCGTCTGAGCATGACCACACCACGTCTGCTATTTCTTATCCCCTATTTCGGCCGCTGGCCATTCTGGATGCCGTTTTTCTTGCAAAGCTGCCGTTTCAATCCGGATGTGCAGTGGCTGTTCTTCACCGACTGCGGCACGCCGCCGAATGCGCCAGACAATGTGCGCTTTCGGGCCATGAGTTTTGCCGACTATTGCGCCAAGGTGTCCGCGCGGCTGCGCATCGAATTTCGGCCACAAAGCCCCTACAAGCTCTGCGATTTAAAGCCGGCGCTGGGGTATGTGCATGCCGACGAGTTGGAAGGCTTCGACTTCTGGGGATTCAGCGATATCGACTTGGTGTATGGCGACCTGCGAGGCTATTTCAGCGCCGAGCGGTTGCAGCGTTTCGATTTGCTCTCTACCCATGAGCGGCGCATCTCTGGCCATCTGTGCCTGCTGCGCAACAATACTCGGATGTGCGAAGCCTTCATGCAGGTGCCTGGCTGGCAGGCAAAGCTGGCGTCCAGCGAACACAACGCTTTCGACGAAGGGGCGTTCAGTCGGCTGTTCATCCGTCACAAGAGTTGGCCGAAGCCGCTGCGACAGCTGGCTGACGCGTGCAATCCATGGCGGCGTTACAGCGAGTTCATCGAAGCCTTCAGTACGCCCAATGGTCGGATTGCCTGGCACGATGGTAGTTTCGGCTTTCCACGACGCTGGGTTTGGCAGCATGGGAAACTGCTCAACGACCGAGACGGCGAGCGGGACTTTCCCTATTTCCACTTCATTGGCTGGAAGTGTGATGCCTGGCCAGCCTATAGCGAAAATGAGCTGCTCGGCGATCCTACGCTGGCGGTACAGGATGTCTGGATCATTACGCCCCAGGGTTTTCGAGAGGTTTGAATATTGATCTTTTCCAAGGACAGTGGCGTCACGTTGGTGGTGACCAGTTGCGGGCGCTTCGACCTGCTTACTCGGACGTTAGCGAGCTTCGATGCGTTCAACACGACGCCGATCCGCGAGGTGTTCATCACCGAGGATTCGGGTGATAGGTCGGTGGAAGCCTGCATCCCCGTCCACTGGCGCGAGCACACCACGTTCTTTGTCAATGTGCCGCGGCTGGGGCAGCTGCGCTCCATCGATTTGGCATATTCGCACGTAGAGACGCCGTGGGTATTCCACTGCGAAGACGATTGGGCATTCTACCGGCCGGGTTTCATCGAAGAGTCGAGAGTGCTGCTTGAGGCCGATCCGCAGGCACTGCAGGTTTGGTTGCGCAGCTTCGCCCATGATTTGGCGATCCACAGCCCGTACGTTTACCTGGGCGAGCGCCAAGTGATCCAAGGTATTCCTTGCTACAGGGTCGGTTCGCACAAAGAAGACTGGCAGGGCTTTTCTTTCAATCCCGGACTGCGTCGCCTGGTCGACTATCAGCGACATGCCCCCTACGCCCAGCATGCTGGCGAGAAGGAGCTGTCGAGGCTCTATGCCAACGAACAGCGCCATGCGCTGATCTTGGAAAATGATGCCGTGCTACATACTGGTTTTGGCGACCATGTCAGTGTTCCCGAGGAGCGCGCCAAAAAGGCTCGGCGCAAGAAGCATGAGCGGTTGCGACTGGTAGCAATGTTCGTAATTGGTTTTCTGTGTGGAGTAATCCTGTGACCGTCGTACAGCGCCTGAAGGGACTAGAAGGGCGGTTCGGCTATTTCACTCCTGCTTTAGTGCTGTTTATCGTAAGTTTCCTGTTGTTACCGACCAGCAAGATGGTCAACAACGTCTATTACGTTCTGCTTGCATTGCCGGCTTTAGGGGTGCTGCTCTTGCGCCGGGGGCGCGGTATTCAGCTGTCTACTGCATTGTGGCTTTGGGCCGCCCTATGCGCCTGGTTTGTGGTCGTTGGCGCGCTGTCAGCGGACGGGCAGTATTTCAAACATGTGCTTTATATGGTGCTGTTCGTGTTGGTGGTGAGCCAGTTGGTTGATCCGGAGCCGCTGCGCATGCCGCTGTTCTCTCGCGGGCTATTCTGGATACTGGGTGTCTATGTGCTGGGCTCGGCTGTGGTCTATTGGCTCACCGGTCGCTATGCCCTCGGCGAGCGGGTCCTATGGCTGCCGGGGCGGATGACCGGGCCCATTTACACCAGCATGTGGCTGGCTTGCTGCTTTGCCTTGGCGCTGCCGACCTGGCTGAGTCAGCGACGCTGGCTGGAGCTGTCCGCTGCCGCATTGTTGGCGGTGTTTTGTATGGCCTATGTGCTGCAGAGCCGCTCAGGGTTAGTTGGCATGCTGGCAGTCGGAGGTCTGGCCGCCGGCTGGCTGGCGTTGCATCGGGCGCGCTATCTGCTATGGCTGGGTTTCGCCAGTTTGCTGCTCGTCATATGGACTCTGTTCGTCATTCGCGAGGTTCCCGAGGTGGCCAGTCTGTTCGCGCGCGCCGACGCCGGTCGCTTCGAACTGTGGCGCATCCTTGCCGGAGAGTGGCTGGATTGCGGTTTGTGGTTGGGTTGCGGCATGCAGCATGTCACCGAGGCAACCATTCTCGGCGGTGCGCCGATTCAGCATCCGCACAATATTTATATGGCGCTCGGTCTATACAGCGGCCTCGTATCTTTGCTGATATTCCTTGCGTTGATAGTCGTAGTACTCCAGCGTGCTTGGCGCGGGCGCGACCCTTGGGGGCTTTACCTGTTTACCGCCTTGGTAGTGCTGAACTTCGACGGCAGCAAACTGGTCGGCAATCCCGACGAACTATGGCTGCTAGTGCTACTGCCGATGGCGCTGATCATCAACCAGCGCGTTGTCGTTCCGAAGTGATTTCTGCTACGGGAACGGGGCGCCTTAGCGACGCCCGGGACGGGTGGCCTCGCAACAGGCCCATAGCGATGCGCTATCGAAGGGGAACCCTTCCTTTCGTAGGTATTTGTCGAAATGTGCGCGATTGCGCCGGACCAGATTCTTGCTCAGCGGGCGTCTGCGGATCTGAAGGTCGGCGATGTCGATCAGGCCGTATTGGCCGTCCGGGGTACGGACAATATTGCCTAGGTGCAAGGAGCGGAAGTACACGCCGCTGTCGTGCAGGCGGTTGATAAAGTGCGCCAGCTCTGATTGTAGGGCAGTCCAAGATACATGGCCGTCGCGCAGAAGCTGGGATAGGGTTTCGCCGGGTAGTGGTCGATAGAGCACCGCCGTCCATGCTGGGTTGTCCAGACCGAAGAGGTGGAGCGGTTGCAAGGTCGGTATGCCAAGCTCTTGCAGGGCTGCGGCGTTGGTGCAGAAGCGCCGTGAGTGTGGGCGCAGCAGTGCCGAGGAGAGCAAGCGTTTGCGGCGGAAGAGCTTCAGCATGTTGCCTTCGCGCAGTCGGTAGACCTTGGGGCCAAAGCTGTCCTGCTCCAAGATCCGGGCACCGTCGATCATCTCGTTCAGCATGGCCGCGGGAAGGGGGGTAAACGTCAGCACGTATCGGCGCCTCAATGATCGGGGAGCGGCATATGATGCCCGATCTCGGCGGGGCGCGGCCATGCCGGCAGGAGTGTTAAGATTGCCGCCCCTTTTTCGGGTGAGATCCGTCATGACAGAAACTCCCAGGCAGGAGGCTGCCTCCAGCCTCAAGATCTATTTCCGTCTGCTGGCCTATGTTAAGCCTTACATCGGTTATTTCCTGGTCAGCATCATCGGCTATGTGATCTTCGCCTCGACGCAGCCGATGCTGGCGGGAATCCTCAAGTACTTCGTCGACGGACTGAGCAACCCCGACGCCGCACTTTTCCCGGGTGTGCCCTGGCTCGCTGAGCTGCCGTTATTGCACGCGGTGCCGCTGTTGATAGTAATTATCGCCGCCTGGCAGGGTTTCGGCTCGTTTCTCGGCAATTATTACCTGGCTCGCGTCTCGCTTGGTTTGGTGCACGACCTGCGTGTGCAATTGTTCAACAGCCTGCTCACGCTGCCCAATCGCTACTACGATCAGCACAATTCCGGCCACCTGATTTCTCGAATCACCTTCAACGTCACCATGGTCACCGGTGCTGCGACTGATGCAATCAAGGTGGTGATCCGCGAAGGGCTGACGGTGATCTTCCTGTTCGCCTACCTGCTGTGGATGAACTGGATGCTGACACTGGTAATGCTGGCGATCCTGCCGGTCATCGCCCTGGTGGTGAGCAGCGCTAGCAAGAAATTCCGCAAGCAGAGCAAAAAGATTCAAGTAGCGATGGGGGATGTCACCCACGTCGCTTCGGAAACCATCCAGGGCTATCGGGTGGTGCGCAGCTTCGGTGGCGAGCGCTACGAGCAGCGGCGCTTCTTGGATTCCAGTCAGAGCAATACTGATAAACAATTGCGCATGGTCAAGACTGGCGCGGTGTATACACCGACCTTGCAGTTGCTGATCTACAGCGCTATGGCTGTATTGATGTTTCTGGTCCTGCTGCTGCGCGGTGATGCCACGGCGGGCGACCTGGTGGCCTACATTACCGCTGCAGGCCTGCTGCCCAAACCGATCCGTCAGCTGTCCGAAGTCAGCGCCAACATCCAGAAAGGTCTAGCTGCCGCTGATAGCATCTTCGAACAGCTCGACGAGCAGCCAGAGATCGACACTGGCACGCTGGAGCGCGATTCGGTCAGCGGACGCCTGGAGGTGCAAAACCTCAATTTCGTCTACCCGGGCAGCGACAAGCCAGTGCTGCACGACATCAGCTTCACCGTGGAGCCCGGGCAGATGGTGGCGCTGGTCGGTCGGTCCGGCAGCGGCAAGTCGACTTTGGCCAATCTGATCCCGCGTTTCTATCACCATGAGACCGGCCATATCCTGCTCGACGGTGCGGATGTCGAGTCCTACACGTTGCGCAACCTGCGCCGGCATATTGCCTTGGTGACGCAGCAGGTAACCCTGTTCAACGATACCGTGGCCAACAACATCGCCTACGGCGATCTGGCCGGCGCGCCGCTGGACGACATCCGCCGTGCCGCGCGCGATGCCTATGCCGACGAGTTCATCGAGCAAATGCCCGAGGGCTATCAGACCCTGGTCGGGGAAAACGGTGTGCTGCTCTCCGGCGGGCAGCGGCAGCGTCTGGCGATTGCGCGTGCACTGCTCAAGAATGCCCCGGTGCTGATTCTTGACGAAGCGACTTCCGCGCTGGACACCGAGTCCGAGCGGCATATCCAGGGGGCTCTGGACCATGTGATGCAGGGCCGCACCACGTTGGTCATCGCGCACCGGCTGAGCACAATCGAGAAGGCCGACCTGATCCTGGTGATGGAGCAGGGCCGCATCGTCGAGCGTGGCACCCATGCCGAGCTGCTGGCGGCGAACGGTGCCTACGCCAGGCTCCACGCGACGCAGTTTCAGGACGACACGCCAGACGAGCAGGGCGCCTGATGCTGCAGTTTCTGAGGAGCTGGCGTGAGCGCGGCTGGTCCGAGATCGATGCCGACACCTATGCGCAGATCTGGCAGCGCTACGGCGGCAGCGTTGCCACTCACCCCGCCGTCGTCGAACGCCTTGCCAGCCTTGCCGGTATTCCGGTGCGCTATCTGGCCTGGGAGCGGCAGGGCGAGTTGATCGCCGCGGTTCCCTGCTGGGGCCGCCATCTGGCGCTGTCCAAGGACGTATTGAAAAAGACCGGCAAGCGCGGGCTGTTCGATCTGGGTAATGCCGAGATCATCCTGCCCGTCACCGAGCAGGCGGCAATTCCGGTCCGCCAGCGCATGCGCTACGTGTCCGAGCTCAATGCAGGCGCGATCAGCACCTTGCGCGAGCAACCGGAGGGTCTGGCGCTGGCGCGCGAACCGGAGGCGTATTCGAAGAAATTCCGCTACAACCAGCGCCGCGAACAGCGTTTGCTGGAAGAGGCGGGCGGTGCGCTGCGCCCTATACTCGATTTCTCTGCGGCGGAGCAGGCGGCGATGTACGCCGAGTTGTTTCAACGGCGCTGGAATTTCGAGGCGCCGGGCAGGGCGCATCTGCATGAGGTGTTCGAGCTGCTGCGCGAATTCATGACCGGCTCGGTGGTGTTTCTCGACGAGCAGCCGATCGCCATCCAGGTTCTCTATCGGGTCGAGTCGCCGAAGTGGGTGTCCGTCGAGTACATCAATGGTGGTGTCGACCCGGTGCAGCGGGACTTCAGCCCAGGCAGCGTGCTCAGCTTCGTCAACACCCAGACGGCCTGGGCCGAGGCGCGGGCGTTGGGCAAACCGCTGCGTTACTCCTTTGGCCGGGCGGATCGCGAGTACAAGGATCGCTGGTGCCACCGAGTTCCGGTCTATCAGGTGTAAGGATGAGTACACGCAAGCAGCAACTGCTCCGTCAGCATCGTCGTAGCAAGCGCATTGTAATGATCACCGCGTTCGCCGCCCTTCTTGTAGTGGGGGTAGTGTTCAGCTTCTGGTGGATACCCATTTTGCTGGTGTTGGGGTGGGTAGCTCACGAGGCCTGGTTCGCCGATCATCTGTTTTACTATCCGGATGAAGACTATCGTTACGATTTCCCCGCCGATGCCCAGCGACTAATCGGTCGTATCGAGAATGGTTGTCTGCAGCTCTCGGGTGAGTTGCCTGATGCCGACACGCTGATTCTCGAAGTGATGCTGCGTACCACTTGGCTCGGTAGGCTCCGTGACCCACGCGTTTATGCAGCCAATGATCGTCAGGATTTCGAGCGGGGCGTGCGCGGGCGCCGCTACGTGAATCTATCGGGACAGCAAGACGCACTGCGTGCCGGGACGCTTCGCCTGGATTGCCGCTATTGCCGGCTAGATGCAGAGGTTGTGCTGCACGTGATGCGCAATCCTGACTATACGCAACGGCGAATTCTGATCATCGCGCCCCATGCGGATGATGCCGAGTTAGCCGCCTTTGGCCTGTATAGCCGGGCCCGTGAAGTCGCCATCGTTACGCTGACTCAGGGAGAGATCGAGGCCGACAACTACCGTCGACTCGGTCTGGATAGTGCTGCCGCAGCGAGGCTGAAGGGTCGCCTGCGCTCTTGGGGTAGCCTGGCGGTGCCGCTCTGGGGAGGTGTCACGCAGCAATCGTGCATACAGCTGGGCTACTACTGCCTCCAGTTACCCCTTATGGCTGCAGATTCAGAACGACCCTTCGGCTCGCGAGAGTCAGGAGAGTCGGACATCCGCAGTGCGCGCAATCGCAACCACTTGCCTTTGCCTGGAGATACGGACGGCCAACCCACCTGGTTAAATCTGCAAGCCGATCTGCGTGCGCTGCTGATGCACTACCGCCCGGAAGTAGTGGTGACACCCCATCCGGAACTGGACCCTCATGCCGACCATGTCGCCGCCACGCGGGCTGTGTGGCAGGCGACCGAGGACGGCGAGTGGAAACCGAACACGCTTCTGCTTTATGCCAATCACCTGCACGACAATGATCGCTGGCCGATGGGACCAGCGGGGAATGGGGTCGCTCTACCACCAGCCATCGAGCCACTTCCGGCCGATCGCCTGTGGAGCCCGACGCTGGATTCCGAGGCTCGGCTGAACAAGGCCATGGCGCTGGCGATGCAACACGATCTGCAGGGTCCTTTGCCGTTCAAGAAGCGTCTGCGCCGCCTGATCCAGGCCATGCTCGCCGGTCGCCGCTGGCCGTCCACCGGCGATGACGAGATTTTCCGCAAGGCCGTGCGCAGACACGAGCTATTCTGGGTGCGCAAGCTCTAGCAGCGTTGACACGCTGGCCGGACCAGCGCGACCTGCATGCTATGATCGCCGCCGTTTTCTGTTTGTCATCGGAGCCCCAATGAAGCTGTCCATGCCCCGTTTCGACCAAGCCGCCGTACTGGTGGTGGGTGATGTCATGCTCGATCGCTACTGGCATGGCGGCACGTCGCGGATATCGCCTGAGGCGCCGGTGCCGGTGGTCAAGGTCGAGCAGATCGAAGATCGCCCAGGCGGTGCGGCCAACGTCGCGCTGAACATCGCGGCGTTGGGGTCTGCTGCTGCGCTGGTGGGTGTGACCGGCGAGGACGAGGCGCGTCAGAGCCTGGCTGACAGCCTCGCGGCTGCCGGTGTGCAGGCGCATTTCCAGTGCATCGATGACCAGCCCACCATCGTCAAGCTGCGGGTGATGAGTCGCCATCAGC
>Ga0181553_10002751_pt1 | contig 15292 bp, 10 predicted proteins | sample 011ome_17_FD_133753 | JGI IMG/M metagenome (GOLD analysis project Ga0181553, IMG submission 133753) | Coastal salt marsh microbial communities from the Groves Creek Marsh, Skidaway Island, Georgia - 011502XT metaG (megahit assembly) | ecosystem: Environmental > Aquatic > Marine > Intertidal...
AACCAATAAGCACCTCTACCTTCATCTGCCATTGGACAGAATTGAACAAACAGTACATCATCACGATCAAGCCCTTTTATAAAATCAATGTAAAGTCGTGAAAATGCAACAAAAGAAGTCCGAGACGTTGTAACATCGGACGAACCAGCAAGAGTTTGAACTGTTTGGGATAGAAGCTCTAAAGTTGAATTGTCTTCTGTTAATTCTGATCCCCAGTTTTTTATCATAGTTGATAGGTTGATCATTTTCCCTTTAATAGCATTAAAGTCACCTGCAATGAGTCCGTCTTTAATTTCCAGATAAAGGGCTAAGGAAGAGTCTATTTCAGCACTCTGTGGTATCTTAGGGTAGAAGGTACTACTGTTCGTGCTGGTATGAGTTGACATCCCCATTTCTGCATGGATATTGTTTTCCGTTGATGCATCAGAATGGCTATGTTGAGCCATGTTCTCTAAGCCTTTTAATTGGGAAGCAGCGTCGATAACAAAGGTGCCCGTACCCACTATCAAATCTCCTTTATTTAAACCAGACTGAACCACCACTATTTCCCCTATTTCAGGGCCTAAATAAATAGGTCGCAATTCATAAAAAGACCCAGCATCTGTTTCCACTACTAAATAAACAAAGCTACGTTCTCCCGTCCATAGAACAGCAGATTTTGGAATATACATGACCTCAGACGAGTTAAACGGTACTACTAAATTACCTGATAATAATTGATTTGGGCGTAGTTTTAGATCCTTATTTTCTAAAGTAATTCGCACTTTAGCAGTGAATAGCTTTGGATCGAGTTGAGGGTCAATATATTCAATCAAACCTCCCATAACAGCTCCATTACTATTGGCATGTGCTTTATGAAATAATTTCCATTGAATTTCTTGTCTGGTCTGGAGGTAGGGTAGCTGATGTTCGTAAGCATCTAGCACAAGCCATACCTTCCGATGATCATTGATTGAAAATAACGCCTCACCCTGATTTATATATTGCTCTGGTAGTACGTTAAGATCATGCACATAGCCACTAGCAGGTGCCCTGAGTTCGATGTTAATCATAGGCCTTTTTATCTGTTTTATCTTAGAAATATCCTCTTGACTAAAACCTAAACGTTCTAGTTTAGTTTGTGCAGACTCAATCAAATTGACCCTTGAGGGATTATTTTCAATAAGTGTGAGAAATTCCTGCTGGGCGGTAATCATTTGTGGAGAGTATAATGTAGCCACAACCTGTCCCTTTTTAACATATGCCCCTTCAAAATTTACAAGAAGTTGTTCAATCCTTCCTGCAATATAGGTCGACATTCGTACCGATTTTGTTGGATCTAGTTCTATTTTTCCAGGCAACTGTATCTCTAGATTGACTAAACCAGATTCAACTTGAACTGTTTGTAGGCCCAGATTTTCATTCACAGAACGGCTTAGGTGTAGCGAATTAGTATATCCTAGCGCTGTTTGTGCACTATCAGTGGCAGTACTTTGGTCTAGAATTAAATCCATTCCACAAATAGGGCAATTTCCAGGTTCTGTCTGCCGAACCTCAGGGTGCATACTGCAATAATAGGTCTCAGTTGATTCTGAATGATCATGGAGTTCAGCATCATGATTTTCCTTCGTATTATTTGGCAAGGGCGCGCCCGTTTTACCACAGGCTTGAAAAATAAGCAAGAAAAAAAAGAGCAGGTAGCTTAGGTATTTTTGTTTCTTCATAAGTGCAAAGTTGAGATTATGTTATTTAATAAATTCTATTGATAGTGGACTCAATACACTTTGAGCCATCATTTTGGTTAAAAATTCATTCTCCTGATGTTGGAGTAATTCTGTTTTGAGGCGTAGTTTTCTATTCAAATACTCAAAATATCTACTCAAGTCTCCTTGTTCTGCCTCAATTGCTTGTTGCTCCAAAGAAAGTAATTCGTCGATAATGGCCATTTGATCAGCGATTTTGCTTTGTTGTATTTCATTAATCTCGAGGCTAGTTCTCCACCGTTCAAGTGCCGTCTTTACTTCAATTAGGTGCGCTTGTAAGCGGTAATCGCTTACAGACAATTCAAATGCTTTCGATTGAATAGCTGCTCGTTTTCTCTTTTGGGCAATTGGAAGACTAAATGATACTTTTGCAAGAACAGCATCTTTACCGTTATTATGAATACCAACTTGGCCAGGCTTTTCCGCAATGCTTATATAGTCTAGCCCGATACCAAGACTTGGATAGCGACTTAACTCAGCTGAGTATAGTTCCATTTTTTTTGATTCTACTATAGCTTCTAATCTCTGTATCCCTGGACTATTTAGCTGATGATTTGCACTGTAAACAACGTCCATTGAAGTCCCATAATGGTTCGTTGAATCGGTCCATTTGTCTTGTGATTCAAAGCCATCAAAGCCATCACCCAAATCAACATTAGTTTCCAGCTTTTCTGGATAGATCAGTGAATCAGTAATGGGCGCATTTCGGAGCCTATTAAAATTCCGTACATGTTGAGATCTGACCAAAAAAGCCTCTTCTCGCTGTTGATCGAGTGTTTTCTCTTGCAGTTCAATCTCTAAAATCTTTCTATTGGTTGAATAGCCTTCACTATTGAAGGTGGTGAGTAGTTGAGTTAACTCATTTAAAACATCTAATTGTTGGTCTAAAAACTTAATTCTCATCGTTTCCGTGTAGATTGAAGCCCATTCTTTATCCATTTCGAGAAAATGACGGTCAAGCTCCTCAAGATACCCGAATTCCCTAGCCTCAATAAGTGCTTCAAGAGTCAATCGTTGAAGCTTCAGTGAATTAGGAAGAGGTACACTTTGGTTGATTGATATTCGGGCAGTCTGGGCACCCAAGGCTGTTTCTATAGGAGCAGCGAACACTCCGATTGAGACAGTAGGATCCATGATCCCGATAGAACGAGCTTGAAATTCAGATGATGCAATTTCATTCCATTTTGACAACAAATTTGGATGACTACTAAGAGCTTCGAGTTTATACGTATTCAAGGTATTCTATGCTTGGAGGCTAGATTCAGGTGTAATTCCTCCAGCTATAGCTAGCATACATAAAATGATTAGGGCAGGGGGTGGGGTTTTCCTTTGTGTAGTCTCTTGCGTGGGAGCATCGTTCTTAAATGACCTAGTAACCCTTCGTTCTTCTCTCCAAATAAATAAGAGTGGTACTACAAAAAGCGTGATTATTTGGACAAACATGCCTCCTAATGTAGGAATAGCCATTGGAACCATGATTTCAGATCCCTTACCCATTGAACTAAATAAAGGTAGCAAAGCAAAAATCGTGGTTGCGGTGGTTATCATGGTTGGTCTAATTCGTTTAGTAGCTGCTTCAACCCCTACGTTTCTAAGATTTTGAATATGAGTTGTTACTAGCTCACGCGTATTAGCCATTTGCTCCCACTCATTTTGATTTTCTTGGTGGAACTCTTTAAATCGTTGTTGTAAATAAGTGGCCATAACAACTCCACCATCAGTAGCAATTCCAAATAAGGCTAAAAAGCCAACCCATACGGCAATACTTAATGCAACCGCCTCAATACCAAAAAGTTCCTGCAGGCTATTAAATCCAAAAAGGGAAACACTACTGAAAAAATCACTAGCGAAGAATCCCAATAAAATAAAGCCACCCGCCCAAGCCACGAATATTCCACTAAAAATCATCAGGCTTACAGCAACTGACTTAAATTGGATGTATAGAATAAGAAAGATGAAGACGAGCGTTAGTGGGACGAGTACTTTAAGTCGTTTTTCAGCTCTAAGCTGGTTTTCGAAGTTACCTTTGAAACTTAATTGAATGCCATCAGGTATGGTAATGGTCCCTAGTGCAATCTGTTGATTTATTTCATCGTCAATTTTAGAAATGGCGTCAACATATTCGACTCCGTTGATCACATCAAATGACACGTAGGAAACTTTAAAGGATTGTTCACTTTTTATAGCCTGTGGTCCCAACCGATATTCAACATTCGCTAACTCGAATAAGGGTACTCTTGCACCCTGAGGGGTGTCTATGCGAAGATTTTTGATACTCTCGGGACTTTGGCGCACATCTTTAGCGAATCTCAAGCGAATACTAAATCGTTCTCTTCCCAAAATTACAGTCCCCGTTTCTTTACCAGCTAGGGCAATTTGAGCCCAAGATTGCGCTTCGGTAACACTCATCCCATAACGGGCTAATTTTTCACGATCCCATTCAATATCGATATATGGTTTACTGGCATTACGCTCGGCAAATACTGTGGATGCGTTCACATAATCAAGGTTTGTCAATACTTTTTCGAGCTGTCTGCCAACTTCTTGAATCTCAGCTATATCTTCACCTTGAATTCGTATTCCAACCGGAGCTCGTAAGCCCGTTTGGAGCATTAAAAGTCTTGTTTCAATAGGTTGTAGCTTTGGCGCTGAGGTAAGTGCTGGATGTTGGGTCTGCCGAACAATTTCATTCCAAATATCATCTGGTGATTTTATGTGTTCGCGCCATTGGCGAGTTCTATTCCCTGAAATATCATAGCTATATTCTGATTTGTAGGTGATGATGTTTTCGAACATACTAATTGGCGCGGGGTCTAGAGCTGATTCGACTCGCCCTAATTTCCCTACAACTTTTTCGACCTCTGGAATGTCTGCAACTGCTCGATCTAAAAATTGAAGTAAGGCTACGTTTTGTTCTACTCCAGCACTAGGTGTAGTGGTAGGCATAAACAAAAATGCCCCTTCATCTAAACTTGGCATAAACTCAGTGGCTAAACCAGGATACTCCTGGTCAAGTGTTGACCACCAGTCTGTTTTACTTATATCAATCCCAATTGCCTGGGCTAGGGAGGTAGGAATAAAACTTATTTTAGCAAAACCTAACCAAATAAAAAGCCCAAAAAGTACAAGACCGATAGGAAGACTTATAAAGATTTTTTTGTTAGAAAAAGACCAAGCTAACCAAGTGGGATAGTAGGTGATGATCTTAAGAACACTTCCAATGAGTACTAGTAATAACCCACTTATAAATATCCATTGAAGTGGTACCGATACTTCAGGTCCAAGCGGTAGCCATGAACGAGTCAAATATCCAAGGACCAGCAGGATAATGAGTATTAAGGAGGTATCATGAAAGTGCTTGTAATTAAGCTCATTAACGAGTCTAGTTAGCCTGCGATCGGTAGTGATTTGTTGTATTGGATTAACAACATATCTGTAAAAAAAACTATTGGTATTGTTTCTTTGGGCCTTAAATCGTGATTCTAGCTGTCCAAATAAGAGATAGGCTAAAACAGGCAAAAGAAATAATGCAACCAAAATAGAAGCGGCTAGTACGAAGGTTTTGGTATATGCCAATGGCTGAAATAACTTACCTTCTGCATTAATCATCAAGAATACAGGAAGAAAGCTTACTATGGTAGTTGTTATAGCCGTTATAATGGCGCCTGCAACTTCTTTTGTAGCTGAAATTACAAGCTGAAGACGTTTCTCTAAAAAGTGTAAACCGCTCGAATGCTCGGGTTTTTCTTGTACATCATTATCTTCTTGGTCAATGTGCTGAATAATGGTATCGGTTAGGATAACTCCCATATCAACTACCGTTCCTATGGCAATGGCAATTCCTGACAAAGCCACGATATTTGCATCAACCCCGCCTAACTTCATAGCAATAAAGGTCAATAAAACGGATACCGGCAGCATTAATGAAATAAGTAAAGCAATGCGTAGACGGCGTAAAATGAGTAATACTATGGCGATAGTGATTAAAATCTGAAGCCATAAAGCAGATTCAAGAGTTAGAATTGTTTCCTCAATTAGTTCTGAACGGTCATAAAAAGGAATAATTTTCAATTGAGTTGCTTCACCCGTGGCTAAAACTCTTTTGGGTAAAGAAGGTGATAATTCGTCGATTTTTTGTTGTACGGCTTCAATTACTTTTTTTGGATTAGCCCCATATTGAGCAACAACTACCCCGCCTACACTTTCTTTTCCTGAAACATCTAAAACACCACGTCTGTCGGCTGGTCCATAGGTTATATTGGCAATATCTTTTAAGTATAAAGGCGTTTGTTCAACTACTCTTACGGGGATTAACTCTAAATCGTTTAGATCCTCGATGCTGCCATTCCCACGTAGTAAATATTCAACTTGATTGTATTCAAGCGTTCGTAATCCACCTTCTGCCTGTGCTTTGGTGAGTGCATTTAAAACATCTTTTGTACTAAGCTGATATTGTTCTAAAAGGGTGGGATGAACATCAACCTGAAATTCTTTAACAAATCCTCCAATGTAAGCAACTTCAGAAACCCCTGGAACAGAGGATAGGCTTGGTTTTATGTAGTAATCTTGGAGTGTTCGACGTTCATCCAGATCCCAGCCACCCACTTCTTCTCCTGAGTCATCCACTCCCTCTAAATAATACCAAAATATTTGGCCCAGTCCGGTTGCATCTGGTCCAAGGGCAGGCTTTGTGTTTTCAGGTAAAAAGCCCGATGGTAATGAGTTTATTTTTTCAATTATTCGACTTCTACTCCAGTAAAAGTCAACATCCTCGTCAAAGATTATATAGAGTGTAGAACGACCTGTTATAGATAAACCCCTAACGTCCTTAACACCTGGCAGTGTCAAGAAATAATTGCTAAGGGGGTATGTTATCTGGTCTTCAATATCCTCGGGTGATTGTCCTTGCCACTCGGTGTACACAATCTGTTGATTTTCACCCAAATCGGGTATGGCATCTACAGGTATGCTGTCAGATTCAAACGACAGATTCCAGTTGAAAGGTGCCACCGATAAGCCCCAAAATAGCAGTAATAAAAAGATTCCTAAGGTTAATAGAGGTTGTTCTAATGCAAACCGATAATATCGATTGAACATGTGTGATGTATTAGAAATTGAACATTAAATACGTCTTGCAGGATGGATAGAATTCTGCTAAACGCTAGGGTTCAGAACGATAGAGAGATGATGCTATCGCTTATTGGAACTTCTAATAACCTATAATAGCCAACTTTCAAATAAGCTAAAGTAGGAAGGGTGTGGGATAGGGACTGCCCAAGTAATTGGACGGACATTATTTAATTTATGCGAAAGAGCTGTAGTGATAGTGAAAATTGGTCCTGAAACATCTTTTGTTGGGGAAATATGAAGTGATGATACTTCATTTTCGGCATTATAGGAACACTCACAAAGACGGGTAGTTGAACACTCTGCATTATTATCAATACAACATTCAAGATGAGATGAAGTTTGTTCAGAATCAGCTTTATTATGTGTGTGAAGGTTGCTAGAAGCTCTGTGATTACTTTTTTGCGTTAGATCATTGTCAGTATTTTCTAGATGACCCGAATTTGACGTGGGAACTTTTTTTTCTAACGAATGATGTTTTGAATCAGAGTCAACTACCTCAGAGTAAGAATCAGTTGTGAATTTACTAACACTATTATGACTCTGCTGAGTATTACTTGTTTGTCCCTGGTGATGACATGCGAAAACACTACCACTGGAAATGATAAAAAAGACAATTAGAGCATAGAGATAGTGGAATGAAAATCTTATGTCCTGACCGAAAACGATATGTTTTTTATTGAGTTTCAATATAGTAATATAGTCAAAAATTAGTGAATAATTCTAGGCCAGACGCAGGCGACACACTGCATAATGTACATATGTAGTAATTAAGCTGTAAAAATTCGATTTTCAAATAATCAAAGATTGTTTTTCGCTTAAATTTAATAAAACTATTTTAGCCACATTTAGTGACACTAACCCGTACAAAATTCCAGAATGATTAAACTTAAAGGTACCTTGTCAGCATGCCGCCAAGCCATTCTTGCTCTTGAAGCAGTAAAACATCAGCGCCCATGCGCCCAGCTTGAATAGCTGCGGCTGTGCCACTGGTCCCTCCACCAACGATAACAATATCATAGGTGAGTGATTCATTCTGTGAACAATACAGTGTAGTAACTGCTATCAGGAAAAGGTAAAAACGTGTTTTCATTTAATTCTACTACGTTAATCTATTAGGTATCTAGCTCCTTCCAACGAACAAATGCTTCCATTGCTTCGTATTCAGCCAATCCAAGTTGATCATAGGTTTCTGCAGTTGAACGGGTCCGATCATCCGCTCGTTGCCAGAACTCCCTTTTATCAGTTCCTGGAAATAGTGGGCGATCTTTCTGGGATTGATGTTTAAAAATAGCTCTGCGTTTTTTATCGGTTTCTTCAGGGCTTAATGGTACGGCCATTTCTATATCCTCTATATCCCATTCTTGCCATGCGCCTCGATAAAGCCATACGTAGCAATCTTTCATCCATTCTTGATCTTTCAATTCGCGTAGAGCTTGAAAAATAGCCTCTAAACAGACTCTATGGGTCCCATGAGGGTCAGATAAATCTCCTGCAGCATAAATTTGGTGAGGTTTAATTTCTTCAATTAGCTTCTTAACTATGGCAATATCATCCGTGCCAATAGGTTTTTTGCGAATTTTACCCGTTTCGTAGAAGGGTAGGTCGAGAAAATGAATGTTTTCATCAGGAATACCTACATATCTACAAGCCGCTTTTGCTTCACCACGTCGAATTAGACCTTTGATAATTTTAATTTCTTCAGAATCGGGCTCCGCTTGATTTTTTTCTGCTAGAAAGCTCCGTATTCCACTAAAAATAGAATCAACCAGTGAATCATCTAACTTAAATGCATCATGATAGTCGGAAACAAAGTCAGCAAATCGTACGGCGTCATCGTCAAACACAGCGATATTCCCAGAAGTTTGATATGCTACATGGACCTTATGTCCTTGATCGACCAATCGTATAAAAGTACCACCCATTGAAATTACATCGTCATCGGGGTGAGGACTAAAAATCAACGCCTTTTTTGGGAATGGGGTTTTACGTTCTGGTCGATAGGTATCATCGGCATTGGGTTTACCTCCAGGCCAACCAGTGATGGTGTGCTGGATCTGATTAAATACCCTAATATTTACGTTATAAGCCGTGCCTATTTCAACTAAAATATCGTTCATTCCAAATTCACGATAATCTTCTTCGGTCAACTTTAAAATAGGCTTGGCTAATTTAAGACTTAACCAGATAACTGCCTTTTTGATAAGAAAATTATTCCATTTAATGGGGCCCGCCAACCAGGGAGTTTTAATTCGGGTCAATTCCGCAGCGGCTGCTGTGTCTAATATGACTTCAGTTTGGTTATGCTGCTGAAGAAAGGTAGCTGGAATAGATGTATTAATAGCTCCTTCGATGGTTTCTCGAACTATATTAGCTTTACCTTCACCCCAAGCCATCATATAGATTTTTTTGGCTTGCAAAATCGTTCCAACGCCCATGGTAATGGCTCTTCTAGGTACATTTTCAATCCCAAAGAATCCACTAGCAGCATCTAGCATGGTTAATCGATCAAGTGTGATAAGTCGGTTTTTTGAGTTTATGGAAGAACCCGGTTCATTAAAGCCAATATGACCTGTTCGACCGATGCCTAGGATTTGAACATCTAAACCGCCTACCTGCGCAATCTTTGCCTCATATTCTTCGCAGAATGCCGCAACCGCATCCTTTTTTAGGGTTCCATCGGGAATGTGAATATTCTCTGGCTTAATGTCGATGTGATTAAAGAGATATTCATGCATAAAATGGACATAACTCTGATGTGCATCAGGAGCCATAGGGAAATATTCGTCTAGGTTAAAGGTAATCACGCGCTCGAAACTTAGTCCTTCCTCCTTATGCTTTCGTACTAGTTCGTCATAGACTTGGGTTGGGGTAGATCCAGTTGCAAGTCCTAATACGGTAGGCTTAGACTCCTTATTTCTGGATTCAATAAGTTCAGCGATGGAATTCGCTACATACAACGATCCTTCAATGGCTGTATTGAATAACAGAGTGGGGATGCGTTCATGGCTGGTTAGATCAAAATCGGAAAGGGATACTGACATTGGACTAATTGGTTATATTGACGCGATTGTTACCGTTTATTTCGGTGTTTAGATGGAGTTTGTAAAATACTGTAATACCCTCGTAAAAGCAGTAGGATTAGAGATTTTTACAAGTTCGACTTTTTGTAAATTATTGTAAAAATAAGCTTTTTTAACCATATAAGCCATAGTTTACCTTAACAATATACTCTATGATTGATACCCACGCCCATATATTTTTGCCAGACTATTCTGAAGATGTAACAGCGATGATCAATCGGGCGGTAGATTTGGGTATTAGTCACGTTTTAATGCCCGCTATCAATCCTGAATCTGTTGCACAAATGGAAGCAATCGTACAAATTAACAGTGGGAACAAAGACATTAAATTGCATCCAATGATTGGTTTACATCCTTGTGATGTACATCAGCAAATACCAATTTGGGGTGAGCATAGGTGGGCTCAAAAATTAGAGAACTGGCTACAGGAATATGCCTCATTATCTCATTACATAGGGATTGGGGAAACAGGCTTAGACTACTATTGGTCAAAGAAGTACAAAAAAGAACAGATGCTTAGTCTTGATGTACACTTCGAACTAGCTAAAAGTGTCAATAAGCCAATTGTGTTACATAATAGAGACAGCACTCAAGATTTATTGCAAAGCATAGCGAAGCATCAAAATGGTTCCGTCAAAGGAGTTTGGCACTGTTTTAATGGTACGTATGAGGAGGGGATGCGAGCTATAGACCTTGGATTTCATCTTGGAATAGGAGGGGTAGTAACCTTTAAAAATGCAGGGGTTGCCGAAGTTGTTCGGCAGCTACCTATCGATAAACTCATATTAGAAACAGATTCACCTTATCTCTCACCCACTCCGTTGCGTGGTAAGCGTAATGAACCTGCTCACCTAGCCTTTATCCAAAAAAAACTAGGAGAACTTTTTGAGTTAAGCCAAGAAGAAGTAGAGGAGCATACCGACTTAACAGCGGCTTCTTTGTTTTCTTTATAACATAGATCTACGGAGTTAGACTGGCTGGTTAATCCGGTGCAAATATAGGTCGTAAATCATCGGAGAGACCTTTTGGAAAAGTAGTGTGTGCGAATTCATTTCGAAGTTCTATGGTATTTCTTAATGCCTGAAACCCCCGAGCTATACTTGCGTTGAACTGGTCTAAGTCGGTGCCTTGCCCGTACAGGTTAAACAACCTTCGCATCTCATAATCGTAGTTATGCAAACCGTGTAAAACACTAAGGCTTAATGTGTTAGTTTTTTTATTAAATCCACGCCTACTTACTTCTCCAAACTTCGTTTTCGTACTATCCACCTGTTCATGTTGCCATTTGCTATCTGTCCATTCTGAATCAAAATAACTCAAAAGGCGCCTTAAAACCCCTTTTGAGGCCTGAATCTTAGCTTGTTTAGAGTATCCAGCAATGTGTGGGGTGGCGATGAAAGCCTGGTTCATTAGTGCTTTATTAGGCACTGGTTCGGTTTCCCAAACGTCTAAAATAAAGCTAATTTTTTTATTAGATAATGGTTGTAATTTATTGTGATTCAATAAATAATATTCATTAATAATACCGCCTCTAGCAGCATTGATGATAAGCTTGTGCTTTGGGCTAAGCGACAAAATGTCAGGCATAAAATGATGGGTGGGATGCCTGCCTTGATCGATATAGGGCAGGTGAAAACTCAGAATATCGCAATCCTTTAGCGTATCCAAATGGCAACTCCTAAATGATTCCTCTCGCATGGCTTTCGGCGGATCATAGCCAGCATAAGACACCCCAATTGCTTGTAATTTTTTTGCAACAGCTCCTCCAGTATGCCCCATGCCAATAATCCCAACTTTGTGGTTGGTTAAATCCCCCTGCGTCAGTGAGCACCATGTCAACATCGATGTAAGTACGTACTCCGCTACTGCATTAGCATTACAGCCTGGAGAATGATCAAATTGGATGCCATTATCTCTCAGGTACTCCATGTCAATGTGATCAGTTCCTGCAGAAGCTGACCCAATAAATTTGAGTTGTTCAGGGAGGCTAGGTACGGTCTTTGGGTTTACCTTAGTCACGGTCCTGAGTATCCATGCGTCAAATCCTTCGAGTCTTGGTATACCTTCGGAGCTGTCATAGTGAACTAATTCAACGTAGCTAGGTATAAGTTGATCTAAATAATGAATATGTTGATCGGCCAATATTCTCACGTGAAGCTAGAATTTTTTATCGGTTTCGGTTTCATTTGAGTTGATACGCTGTAATCAACAGAAAGTATACCTTAGTTAGAATCTACATTTCGAACAAGGGTTCAAATGAACTTAGTCATGAACTTAGCTTTGGGCATATCTGTAAACTGAGTTTAGGACATAAATTACAGCATAGCTCAATAAATATTCATTTTATACCAAATGAAGGTACATCTTCTATGATGATATAACCAGTCTTCCATTATTTTCATCGCTGCAACAGGCTCGGGGGAGGCTCTTGTTCAATAAATTAGAATTAATGCATTAGCTTAGCTACTTTTAATGTAGCAAAACCAAATGATAGGCCTATATGGATTACCAAATAGCGGAATTGATAAGAAAAAAAAGAGACAATAATATATTGTCAGACAATGAGATAAAATTTTTAGTTCATGAATATGCTAAGGGGTATGTGCCAGATTATCAGATGAGTGCTTTTTTGATGGCTGCTTTTTTAAATGGTCTCGATGATCAAGAATCCTCTTCACTTACTCATGCTATGTTGAGCTCTGGGAGTATATTGGATTTGACTCATATACCTGGCGTAAAAGTGGATAAGCATTCTACGGGGGGTGTAGGGGATAAATTATCCCTTATTCTAGCCCCAATTGTTGCTAGCTTGGGGGTTCCTGTTCCAATGGTATCAGGAAGAGGCTTAGGGCATACTGGTGGCACCTTGGATAAACTTGAATCCATACCTGGTTTTAGGGTGGATGTCACACTGAAAAAGTATGTCGAATTGGTAGAAAAACATGGACTGGTACTTGCGGGTCAAACCGATGAAATGGCTCCTGCCGATAAGAAGATGTATGCTCTACGTGATGTTACAGCCACCGTCGAATCTATCCCATTGATTGCTGGTAGTATCATGAGTAAAAAATTAGCAGAGGGACTTGATGCGTTGGTATTGGATGTAAAATATGGATCAGGAGCATTTATGAAAACCCAAGTTCATGCTATTGAACTCGCGCAAACACTGGTTGATATAGGGGAGAGTTTCAATAAGCCTACCATTGCTTTTATTTCAAATATGGATACTCCCACTGGGTTAGCTATTGGGAATTGGTTAGAAGTGCTAGAATCTATTGATATTCTTCAGGGAAATGGACCTTCAGATACCCAGAAACAAAGTACACTTCTATCAGGGGCGATGCTATACCTTGCTGGTACCGTACCAACGATTGAGGCGGGTATTGTTGAAGCAAAAAAGGCCATATCATCTGGAAAAGCCTTTCAAAAATTCAAGGATATAGTTGAAGCACAGGGTGGTGATTTGAGCTATATAGACAGTCCAAATTCAAGGGGTTCAGCCAAACATTGTTATCCAATATTGAGTAGCACTCAAGGATATATCACCCGTTTAGATGCCTATCAACTAGGTACTTTAAGTGTGAGATTGGGTGCAGGTAGGCAGCAAAAAGAAGATGATGTGGACCCATTAGCAGGCATTATACTCGAAAAAAAGCTTGGAGATTATGTTCAAAAGGGTGAAACTTTAATGACTCTGTATACGAATAAAGACCTTGATGTAAATGAACTTGAACGCTGGGTGTTTTCTTCCATAGAATGGGGACTTACTCAGACAAAACCGCAACCATTAGTTTCTCACATAGTAGATAAAAACGGCCCAAGAGCGTATTCTTAACAGAGTTTATCCGTTTTTTTAAATACATTATAGTCATAGGAAATCAGCAAAATCAATCAATCATATAGTCTAAAAAGTTATGTTTCAACGTTTTATTCGTGCCATTAAATCTTTGTTCGGGGGCGTAGTAAGCTCTATGGAAAATCCAAAATTGATTTTGGAACAAAATATCCGCGAGCTTAATGACCAAATCCCTCAAATGAACGAGAATATTGCTACGGTCAAAGCAAATTTAATCATGCTAAAAAAAGAGGCTAGTAGAGGGGAGGCAAGAGTTCAGGATCTCACTAGAAAAATTAAATCGGCCATTCAAGCAAATCGGGACGATATAGCAGAAGGGTATGCATTGCAATTAGAAAAAGCTAAGGAGGATTTGATTTCAACCAAAAATCAACTTGAATTTGCAGAGAAAGCCTATGAAAAGGCACTAAAGGTGAAAGAGGTGTTCATGCGGGAAAAAGACCGCAAGATACAGGAAGCCAAAGAAGCTCTGAGAGCAAGTGAACGTTCCGAATGGCAGGCGAAAATTGCTGACACCCTAGAGCAATTTGAGGTGGGTGGAATAGATCAGACACATGACGAAATGATTAATCGCCTCAACGAAGAATCTGCTAAAAATGAAGCCAGAATGGAAATTGCATTGGATAGTTTAGATACCCAAACCATGGAAATTGAGGCTAATGCCGAAAAATTACGAGCTCATGAGTTAGTAGAACAATTTAAACTAGAAATGAATCCTGAAAGTGCAGTATCAAAGCAGCCATTAACTCACACCGGCGCTGAACATGATGCATTAACCCATGAGGGGAGTGTAGATGTAGAGTCTTCGGAGGAAGAAAGTAGCAACCCAACTCAGGAAAATACGTCTACCAAGAAATCAATTGGTTCAAAAACCTAGTCAATTTGTCCAAGGAATCGAAACATACCGAGTTTGAAGCACTAAAAAACGTTTGGAAACAGCATTATGCAGATGTCAAAGCACTGAAGAAAGAGCATAAAGCTGCGGTTCGAAGTGCATCAGTACAACGTGCCTTACACGGGGTAGAAGCATCTTTGTCACGTTTAGGGTTGACATTCAACGATATTGATTCTTTGGGACAAACCGAATTTTCCAAATCGCAAGATTACACTGGGAACGTTGATAAATCTGATATTGATTCGGAGCTTGAAAAGGCTAGTACGGCCAAAGAGGCTAGTAAAACCCAACAATTAAAGGCGAAAGAGAGCCTAGAAATAATCAAAAACGAAATGGGTTTAATCAACGACGAAATAAACAAAAGAGCCAGAGCTAGTAAAATAAGTAAAACTATAGGTAAGCAGTAGAGAAACAATGAATACTGAACGCTCAATAAATTATGCTCGAGAAGTTTTTAAGCACCCCATCAATCTTGCAGCACTTATTATAGGAGGGGCTAGTTCGGTGGCCTTAACATCCTATGTGCCAGACCTAGGAATAGCCCTGTTGTCAGGGCTCATGGGGGCTGAGCTCATGTATCTGGGAATTG
>Ga0181553_10002761_pt1 | contig 15274 bp, 13 predicted proteins | sample 011ome_17_FD_133753 | JGI IMG/M metagenome (GOLD analysis project Ga0181553, IMG submission 133753) | Coastal salt marsh microbial communities from the Groves Creek Marsh, Skidaway Island, Georgia - 011502XT metaG (megahit assembly) | ecosystem: Environmental > Aquatic > Marine > Intertidal...
AATGGTGGTGTCGTTACCCCTGACCTTCACTTTCTGGCTGACCGGGATTGCCCTGCTGAAATCGTTGCACGCCGACCACCCTCCGCGATAAAACAGCATCTCTTGCACGCCGCGGTGCCGCTTTGATACCCGCACTGAGGAGCACCGCCTTGAAACGGCGGTCGGCGCTTAGCCTGAAAGGAAGGAGGTGCCTCGCACCATGACAGACCAACCCGTTGCGTTGATATCGGCTGGTGCCTCAGGCATCGGGCTGACCTGCGCGCGAGCGCTGGCCGAGGCGGGTTATCGGGTGCTGACGCTCGACATTGATGCAGAGGCGATCGCGCGATTTCAGAGTGAATTTGGCGAGGGCAGTGCGGTGGTGTGCGATGTGGCGGATGCCGCGCAGGTGGAATCTGCCTTTCGTTCATTGGTTAATCCTCATCAGCGCGTTGATCTGTTGTTCAATAACGCGGGCATTGCGGGCCCGCAGCAGCCGGTGGAAGACATCGGGGTGGCGGCGTGGCAGTCGACAATCGATACCGACCTCAACAGCGTCTTCTATCTGACGCGTCTGGTGATCCCGCTGATGAAGTCTCAGCGTAGCGGCCTCATTCTCAATATGTCCTCCAGTGCCGGGCGATACGGCTGCCCAATGCGCTCCCCTTATGTGGCAGCCAAATGGGCGACGATCGGACTCGCCCAGACCTGGGCAATGGAGTTGGGCCCCTGGAATATCAGGGTCAATGCGCTGTGTCCGGGCAGTGTGGGCGGCGAGCGGATTGACCGCGTGATTGACCGCGATGCCGCCGAGCGCGGCGTGACGCCGGATGAGATCCGCAAGGTCTACCAACGCCAAAGTTCACTCAGAGACTTTGTGAGCCCCGAGGACATCGCCGCGATGGTGTGTTTTCTCGCGGGGCCCGGCGGTCGGATGATATCTGGCCAAACCCTCGGTATTGACGGCCATACCGAGAGTCTCGCCAATTGGCTGAACCCATAAGGATCGATCGATGAAAGCGTGCTGGTTTGAGGTATTCGGTGCGGCGCAGGGCGTTTTGCAGCAGGGTGACTGGTCCACGCCTGAGCCTGGCCCCGGTGAGGTACTGGTGCAACTTCATACCACCGGGGTGAACCCCTCCGATGTGAAAAAACGCGCCGGGGCGTTTCCCGACTTGTTGGAAGCCGGGCCGGTGATTCCCCATAGCGATGGCGCGGGCGTGGTCACGGCGGTGGGTGAGGGTGTGTCGCCCTCCCGCGTCGGTGAGCGGGTGTTCGTGTATCAGGCTCAATACGGCCGCCAGCTCGGTACCGCGGCGGAATTTGTTGCGCTCGACAGTGCGCGCGCGCCAGTGCTACCCGACAACACTTCGTTTGAGGTGGGAGCGTGTATCGGCATTCCCATCATGACCGCCCACCGCTGCGTATTCGCGGATGGCCCTGTTGCTGATCAGCTAGTGCTGGTCACGGGGGGCGCCGGCCGCGTCGGTCACTACGCCATCCAGTGGGCGCATCGCGCCGGCGCGCGCGTGATCGCGACGGCGAGTAACGACCAAGATGCCGAGGCCTGCCGGGAGGCCGGTGCCGAGGCGGTGGTCAATCATCGCAAGCCCGAGTGGGGGCAGGCGGTGCTGGATCTCACCGAGGGCCAAAAGGTGGATCGGGTGATCGATGTGGAGTTCGGTGCCAACCTGCCCGAGCTGCTTCACTGCGTAAGGATCGGCGCCACCATTGCTACGTACTCCAGTACCGTGGTGCCCGAACCAGCATTACCTTTCAGAACCATGATGTTTATGGACCTCACGGTCCGCATGGTCATCGTATACGCCATGCCGGAAGAGGCTAAAGCGCAGGCGGTGGCGGATACCCAAGTCGCTCTCACTGAGGGCGGCCTGCAGCATCGCATTGCCGAGGCGCTGCCATTCGATCAGATGGCAAAGGCCCATCAAATCATTGAAGAAGGGAGTGTGCGCGGATGCGTCGTCGTGACGATTTAATCGGCTCCATACTGCGCAGCGTGCTCGCCACGCTATTTTTTATCGTCAGTCCTCTGGCAAGCGCAGTGTCGGTCGTCGACTGGCTTTCAGAGACGCATGACGGCGTGTTCCACGAGGCTGATTTGGGCGAGTGTCTACTCGAAAACGGAGAGGTGATTGAGGCGTGCCGGCTGACCTTCCGCACATACGGCCGACTAGCTCCTGATCTCGGCAACATTGTGCTCATGCCCACTTGGTTGAACGGCAGCGCCAAGGCTTTAGCCAGCTCTAACTATCTCGGCCCCGCCGGCATTGTCGATACTGACGACTACTTCGTGATCGCCGTGAATGCGCTGGGCAATGGCATATCCTCATCCCCCTCTAACAGCGCGCAACAGCCTTTCCCCGCGTTCACCATTCGGGATCAGGTCAGTTTGCAGCATCGGCTGCTGGCAGAGCATCTGGATATTGAGCATCTCCACGCCGTGGTCGGCGCCTCGATGGGCGGTTACCAGACCTACGAGTGGCTCATGATGTATCCAGAGTTCGCCACGCACTTTGTGCCCATTGAAGGCACGCCCTGGTACACGTTTTACGACCGGGTGAAGGGCCGCGCGTGGCAGGAAGTGCTGGCACTGCCGGAGGATTCCCCCGAGGCGATACAGCGCAAGGCCCATTTGTTGGCGTTAATCGATGGCATGGTGTTCTGGACACCCGAGTATCTGAATCGTGAGCGTTCACTCGAGCACTTCGACGAGTGGCTGGCCGGTATGGCGCGGTTTGATAACTCGGCGGCTATTGCCGATCGTGCCAGTCAGAACGCGTCTACCGCGCAACACGACATTCGGCGGGGTCGTCCGGATTTTGAAGCGCGATTAGAGGCGATGGGCAGGCCCAGTGTACTGGCCGTGGTGTTTACGCGGGATATGACTGTGAACCCTGAACCCAACAAGGAGTTCGCCGAACAGTTGGGTTTTGAGGTGCTAGAGATTGCCGGCGATTGCGGTCACTTTGGCCCCAACCCAGAGTGTTATCAGCGACAGGTGATCGAGCGCGTCGCGGACTTTTTGCGGGGTCAGGCCCCGGAGTGATCGGCTATTCAGCACTGGCCAGCTGACGCACCATCTCTCGCCAGAAACGCAACGACTCACCCACAGCTGCTTTGGGTACCCGTTCATTTAATCCATGGGCAAAGCTGTCTTTAGGGTTGATGAAGATGCCGGTCAGGCTGTAGCTCGGTATGCCCGCCGCACGCCAATAGGCGCCGTCGGTGGTACCCGAACCCATTTTCGGCACGATCGGTAGTTCTCCGTGGATCGGCACCAATGATGCGGCAATCGCTTCCATCACTTCTGTATTGAAAGGTGAGGCGGGGCTGGCGACTGGCACCCCCACAACACGCCATTCGAGATCGGGGTTATCGCTAACGCGCTGAAGCTCTCGCATGATTTCTGCAGGCGTATGGCCCGGGAAAATGCGGCAGTTCACCACCGCGGTGACGGCACGGGGCAGCGCGTTTTCTGCGTGCCCTCCAGAGAGCATGGTTGGGATACACGTGGTGCCAAGCGTCCCCACATATGCGGGCTGTGCACGCAGCAAAGCAATCGCTTCTTCATCGCCCGTGTCAGCAACCAGTGCTGCCATGGCGTCACCTACCTCGTTATTGAGAAGTGGCGCGGTGCGGGCAAAGTAGGTCAGCGTGATCTCATTGGTCTCAACCGGAAAGTTATAAGCCTCGAGGCGCTGAATGGCGCGCGCGAGGTCATAGATGGCGTTGTCTGCCCGCGGCATCGAACTGTGCCCACCCGGGTTCTTCGCAGTCATGGAAAAGGTCGCGTAGGTTTTTTCCGCAAAGCCCACCTGAAACTGAATGGCTTCTCCTGCGTCATTCAGTACGCCGCCCCCGCCATCAACGACCAGCGCATACTCGGCGTTGATCAGGTCGCGGTAGTCGCGAGCCAGCTGTTGCACGGTTTCTTGAAAGGACTCTTCGTCACCGGTGAAGGCGATGACTAGATCGCGGTTCGGGACGAAACCGGATTCCTTCAGCCACACAAATAAGGTGGTGAGGAGGGTGACATCGAACTTGTTATCCAGCACCCCCCGGCCGTAAAAGAACGTCTCATCTTCTTGCAGCTCAAATGGGTGCCGCAGCCAACTTTCAGGGTCGGCGGGCACCACGTCCATATGGGAGGAAAAAAGTATCGGTCTGCGGCCGCTGCTGCCGTCGCCCTCGTAGCGCACCACCAGTGAAGCCGTTTCGCCATAGGGCACGATGGTCAGCACTTCGGGTGAGAAGCCGGCGTCAAGAAATACCTGCCTCAGAGACTCGGCATAGGCCGGCACCAGCCCCTGTCCGTAGGCGGTCTCGCGACTGATTGCATCGCGCAGGAGTTCAACAGCGCGGTCGCTGTAGTGTGCGATTGCATCGTTTTGATCAGAGACGCTGTGCGCTGTTGCTGTTGTAACGAGGGCACAGGAAAAAATGAGAACGCGGCAGAGATTTTTCATGAGGCTGTCCTGTGTGCCGATCGGTCGCGAGCGGCAGAGTCGTGATGCAGAGGCCCAGAGGGTTTGATTGAGCACTTTTAACATCCTTGAGAGGCGTCGCAATATAGCATCGTTAGCCGCCATTACTGCGCATTGGGGTGTCGCGCCAACATGTTCTCAGCGCAGTCCTCTTGCGCGTCAATTGTTCTTCCCACTATCAGCGGCTTCGGTTACATTTCCGCCCATTACGGAGCCATGGATTTTGAGAATCCACCTCGGATCCGACACGAGAACGCGCCAGGCCAGGCACCGCGGAAGACGCGGCCATCGCAGTGGTTTGGCGAGGGAGATGTGCATCGTGATGACGCAACGCGACCTTTCCTCGGAGTTACTGGCACCCGACTTTTATCATTACGCAGGCGCGCCGATTGCCGCTGTCACTGCGGGTGATGATGCACTCGTCGTCAGTTGGCCTGACGGACGTCAATTAAGCTGCCATCGTTTCTGGCTTCGGGAAAACACGCTGGGTCACGGCGGCATCGACCCCGCTACCCGCGAAGGCATCATGGATCCCGCTGAGTTATCCGACGCGATGCAGATAGCGGCCTTTGAGCTGACCGCATTGGGCGATCTAAGCGTGACTTGGGCGCCGGAGGGTGCCGATGAAAGTGTGGTGAGCACCTATCATTCGGGCTGGCTCCGGCACATCGCCGAGGGTCAGCATTTACCCGAGAGCTGGGTGCCTGCCCCCGAGGCCTGGAACGCTTCAACGTTATCGGCACCGCCGCGGCGTCAAGCCGACGCAGTGCTCAAAGATGACGACGCGCTCTGCGACATGCTTAACGATCTGTTACGCCTGGGCGTGTGCGTGCTGGAGAAGGCGCCCACTGAACCGGGATTTCTCAATGAACTTGCTGCACGTATCGGCCCGGTGCGTGACAGTAACTTTGGCTCGCTGTGGGACGTTAAAGCTGACGTGAACCTGGCAGGGGACGCCAAAACCAACACCACGGCGAATACGGGATTCCGGCTGGGTCCGCACACCGACCTTCCCACAAGGGAAATCCCGCCGGGCTTCCAGTTTTTGCACTGCCTGATCAACGAAGCCGATGGTGGGGAATCGACCCTGACGGACGGCGCCGCACTGATCGAGGAACTTAAGGCAACCAGGCCTGATGACTATGAGATTCTCAGCACCCGGCGCTGGGTATTTTTCAATCGCGGCCCGGGTATTGATCACCGCTTCTCGGCACCCATTATCGACACCTTAGGCGGCGAGGGTGTGCCGACGATTCGGGCGTTCTACCCGGTGCGGGCTTTCCCCGATATGCCCGATGCCGATGTGAGTGAGGCCTACGCCGCGCTGCGGCGCTTTCATGCCTTGGCGGATAATCCCCGATTTGAACTAACCTTCCGGCTCGGTCCCGGCGACATCATGTGCTTCGACAATCGACGCGTGATGCACGGTCGCAAGGCGTTTTCAGGCTCGGGTCAGCGCCACCTGCAGGGGGTGTATATTGATCGTGACGAGATCCTGTCGACGGCGCGAGCGGTCAATCGGGCCCGGGCGGCGGGTCAAACACCCTAAGCCATTAACCGTTACCCAGTACCTATACCCATAACGACACATCAGGGGACACACTATGCCACTGGCCATGCGAGACAAAGTTTTTATTACCGCGGCGTTGACCGGCTCCGGCAGCACACAGGACCGCAGCGACAAGGTGCCGCGCAGCCCTGAGCAGATTGCGAGCGCGGCGATCGATGCAGCCAAAGCGGGCGCGGCAGTGGTGCATTGCCATGTGCGCGACCCGGAGACCGGCGCCCCGGATCGGGCCGTACACCTGTACCGCGAGGTGGTGGAGCGCATTCGGGAGTCTGATACGGATGTGGTGATCAATCTCACTGCCGGCATGGGAGGCGACATTGTTTTCGGCCCCACTGACGCACCTTTACCCTTGAGCGAGCAGGGCACCGACATGGTCTCGGCGGCGGAGCGGGTCGCGCACCTCGAGGCCTGCCTGCCTGAAATCGCCACGCTCGACTGTGGCACCATGAATTTCGCCGAGGCCGATTATGTGATGACCAATACGCCGGGCATGCTACGGGATATGGCAAGCCGCATGGCAAATCTCGGTATTCGTATTGAGATTGAGGCCTTTGATACCGGTCATCTGTGGCTCGCCCAGCAGCTGGTGAGCGAGGGGCTGATCCCGGCGCCGGTGGTGGTGCAGCTCTGTATGGGGATTCCCTGGGGTGCGCCCGATGACCTCACCACCTTTATGGCGATGGTGAATAACGTGCCCTCGGACTGGATTCACTCTGCCTTCTCGATCGGCCGGCACCAGATGGCCTACGTTGCCGCGGCGGTGTTGTCGGGGGGCAATGTGCGCGTGGGGCTCGAGGACAACCTGTGGCTGGAAAAAGGGCATCTCGCTACCAACGCTGAACTCGTCGCGCGGGCGGTGACCATTGTTGAGGCCATGGGTGTGCAGGTGATGACGCCGGACGAGGTCCGCGCCGAGCTACAGCTGACCAAGCGCGCGCTACCCTGATGCCATCGGCAGCCATCATTGGGGGTGGGGTGATTGGCTCTGCCTGGGCGTCGCGGTTTTTGTTGAACGGCTGGGAGGTGCGCTTTCACGATCCGGCACCCAATGCCGAAGCGGTGCTCAACAAAGTGTTGGATAAAGCCCGCCGTTGGGTCCCGGAAGTCTACGATCAACTGCCGCCAGAGGGTGCGCTGACACTCTGCGCCAGCATTGCCGATGCGGTGAGTGCCGCCGACTGGGTGCAGGAGTCAACCCCCGAGCGACTTGAGATCAAACAGTCGGTGCTGGCTGAGATTCAGGCCAACTGCAGTCCGGAAGCAATTGTTGCGTCATCGACCTCCGGCTTTATGCCCTCGGAATTGCAGGCAGGTAGCGCCCGGCCCGAGCAGATTCTGGTTGCCCACCCTTATAACCCGGTTTACCTGCTGCCGATCGTCGAAGTGGTTCCCTCAGCGGTAGTGCCCGAGGAAACGGTGCAACGAGCGGAATCGCTGTTAAGTGGTATTGGTATGAAGCCGATTACCCTTCGCGCAGAAATCCCTGCTCACGTCGGGGATCGACTGCTGGAGGCAGTGTGGCGCGAGGCGCTGTGGCTCATTAAAGATGGCGTCGCCACCACCGAGCAGATCGATGACCTCATGACCCATGGCTTCGGTCTGCGTTGGGCACAGAAGGGCTTATTTGAAACCTACCGCACGGCAGGCGGTGAGGCCGGCATGAAGCACTTCCTTGAGCAATTTGGTCCTTGTCTGCAGTGGCCGTGGACCAAGCTGACCGACGTACCCGACCTCGACGACGAATTGATCGATCGCATCGTAGAACAGTCTGATGCCCAAGCGGCGGGGCGCTCGGTCAGCGAGCTCGAGGAGGAGCGCGACGCCAATCTGGTGGCCATGCTCAAAGCGTTAAGGCAGGAAGACACCGCCGCCGGTGCGTTTCTGAATCGCCTCGGGACTCCCAGTGCCTGATGTGATGACCTGCCGTCATAAGCGCTGAGCACCGATATGCCTGAGGCGGTGTTCTCAAAAGATCAGATTTGCGCCCACCGCGGCGCCAGCGGAAGCTATCCCGAGAATACCCGTGCAGCCTTCGATGCCGCGGCCTCTGCTGGTGCGGGTTGGATTGAGACCGACATTCAATGTCTGGCCGACGGCGAGCTGCTGATCTTTCATGACGCTCATTTGGGGCGCACGGCGATGGGGTCAGCCCGGGTCACCTTACTGCGCTGGACGGATGTGGCCGAGCTGGATGTCGGCAGCTGGAAGAGTGACACTTTTTCCTCCGAGCGTCCCCTGCGCTGTGAGGATCTGATCGCGTGGCAGCGTGAGGCACCAGGCCGGCCGGGCATTGTGTGGGAAGTGAAGTGCGAGAATGATGTTGCGGCGGTAGATGCCGCTGCGACGGCCGTCATCCAGCGACTCGCAAACATCAGCGATCATCGGTGTATTGTCTCGAGCTTCAGTCGTGATGTCTTAGTTGCCCTCAGGCCCCAGTTGCCCGCAATCCCCATGGCGCTGATTGCCGAGGCGTTGCCCGGCGATGGCGTTGCCTTTTGTCAGGAGCATGGGCTGGAAGGGATTCATCTCGACGGCCATCAGGTCACTCACGACTCGGCGCGCACAGTGCTAGAGGCCAACCTGGCGCTACGCTGTTACACCATCAATGACATTGAAGAGGCCCAGCGACTCGTTGCGCTCGGTGCATCGATGGTCATGACCGATTTCCCCGAGCGATTTTTAGCCCGGGATTGACCGTTCAGTCGGGCAACGTACCCAAATCAAAGCCGGTGTCTTCGGGCACGGCTTCGGGCCAGTTGGTCCGCCATACCTCGCGGGACACCGGCCCGACCGGGACCGGGGCGCCCTCAAACCCGGGCTGGCAGTCGATCAAAGGCGCCACCACTACGTCGTGTCGCGGCACGATAAAAAACGGAAAGCTATAGCGCTCCTTACCTGAGACATTCACTACCTTGTGGGGGGTGGAGGTAAAGTAACCGCCGGACCACAGCTCCAGCAGATCGCCGATATTGACGACCATGGTATTGGGCGGCGCCTCAACCTCGAGCCACTCGGCTTGATCATGGGGCCGCAACCACAAACCGCCCACCGCGTCTGGGAACAGTAATGTGAGGGCATCGGTGTCCTTGTGCGGATGAATGCCAAAGCCATCGTTCGGATCGCTAGGCGGATAGTGCAGCAGCGTCATGTTGGTCAGAGGCTGATTAAAGTGCGCCAGGAAATCAGCAACGTTCACCTTCATGATCTCTGCAATCAGAGCAAGTAGCCGTTGACCGGTGGCCTCGCAGGCCTGCCAAAAGGCCTCGGTGGTTTCCCGCAGACCCGCCGGCTCGCCTGGCCAACGGTTGGGACCATAAAGGTCACAGGCTGCGCACAGTGGATCGTCGGCCGCGACCTCGGCGTGGAGCTTGTAACCCTCGTACCGGTCGGGCGCGACGCCCTCGGTGTTGGGTGAGAAGAAGCCCAAAGGGATATAGCCCCGGTAGTTGTCCGGCGTGATGCGTTCATTCAGTTTGTCGGCTAATGGGCGGTCGAAGTAGTCGACTAGATGCTGCCGCAGATCGCTCACCAATTCACCGGGCACGTCATGCCCCTTAACCAGTACAAAGCCGATATCGCAGAGCGCGCGTTCCAGCGTGGGCAGAATCTCCCAATCCTCTCGTTTGAGATCAATCGTCGGGATGGCGAGCGATGCGGGCATTCGGCTGGGTTTCCATGGCGATCTCAGAGCGGGTAGCGGCGCACAGACTGTTGTGTGCCTGCGGCGAATCTTCGACGAGCGAGGGTGGGGCTGTAAAGCGGCTGATTCGCCGGCGGATTAGCGCTAAGTTCGGGCTTCCCTCCCATCTCAATCAGTCGGCATAATCTTGCCCAAATTGGGCACGGGTAAACCGCCATGCTGAACCTCCGGCGCTACAGGGCTGCACTGATCTGCCTTTCGCTGTTATTGCTTCATGGCTCGGCGCAGGCCGAACCCGCGCCGAGCCCCAAAGTGGTGTTCGTGATTGTCGATGGTATTCCGGCGGACGTGATTGAGCGGGTGCCCACGCCGGCGATTGATGCCATTGCCGCGGGAGGAGGGTACAGCCGCGCTACCGTGGGTGGCCCGGTAGGCACATCGGGTGAAACGCCCACGATCTCAGCGCCGGGCTACATGAGCCTAGTGACGGGCACTTGGGCGAATAAGCACAATGTTTACGACAACTACGGCATCAGCCCAGATTATGACTATTGGAATCTCTTTCGGCTTGCGCGTGATCGAAAGCCCGAGCTGCGGTTGGGCATTTTTTCTACTTGGACTGACAACCGCACAGTGCTCTTAGGGGAGGGGTTGGCCGAGGCGGGCAACTGGCGATTTGATGTGGTTGTGGATGGTCTCGAAGAGGATGAGACACGATTTCCGCCCCAGCCGCTGGATGCACAGATTGCCGATGTTGATGACGCAGTGAGCCGCGAGGCAGCCCGACTCATTGAGTCGGAGGGCCCCGATGTGTCATGGGTGTATCTGCAATACACCGACGACGTGGCCCATGAACATGGTGATAGCCCGGAGCTCGATCAGGCGGTAGTCGATATGGATGCGCGGGTGGGCTTGATCTGGTCTGGCGTGAGGGCCCGGCAAAAGGCGTTCGATGAAGATTGGTTGATGATCATCACCACGGATCACGGGCGCGATGCAGAAACCGGCCGTGACCATGGAGGACAGACGGAGCGCGAGCGCACCATTTGGATCGCCACCAATAGTCAGCGACTCACGCCAGACTTTCATGCGATGCCCGAAATCGTCGACATCTATCCTTCTATCGCCACGCACTTGGGGATTACTATCCCTGAACAGGTCGCGCGCCACCTCGATGGCGCGTCGTTTATCCAATAGGGACAGGCATGAATCAATCGCCCGTGAGCGATTACGACTACATTGTTATCGGTGCCGGTTCGGCAGGCTGCGTGCTCGCCAATCGGCTGAGTGAAGATCCCGCGCGTTCGGTGCTGCTACTCGAGGCAGGCAAGGATGACCGCAGCCTATTCATCCGCATGCCCACGGCTTTGTCGATCCCCATGAACACGCCGCGCTTCAGCTGGGGCTATTGGGGTGAACCCGAGCCCGGGCTCGATGGGCGTCGCATGGATTGCGCTCGAGGCAAAGTGCTGGGGGGCTCTTCAGCGATTAACGGCATGGTTTATGTCCGCGGGCACGCCGATGATTTTGATCAATGGGTTGAGGCAGGGGCCACCGGCTGGAGCTACGCCGACTGCCTGCCTTACTTTAAGCGCGCAGAGCGTTGGATGGGTGGAGAAGATGCCTACCGGGGCGGTGAGGGGCCGGTCGATACCTGTAACGGAAACAATATGAAAAACCCCCTCTACACGGCGTTTATTGTGGCAGGAGAGGAGGCGGGGTACGGCCGCACTGAGGACTACAACGGGTACCGTCAGGAGGGCTTTGGCGCCATGCACATGACGGTGCGGCGCGGTGAGCGATGCTCAACGGATTGGGCGTACCTGGCGCCCGCTCGCAAGCGGCCCAACCTCACTGTGGTAACCGAGGCTGAGGTCGACAAGTTGACCCTGTCGGGCAAGCAGGTCACGGGAGTTCGGTATCAGCGCAGAGGCGAGATGTGTGAGGCGTCTGCCCGCCGAGAGGTGATTTTGAGCGCCGGGTCGATTGGTTCGCCTGCGATTTTGCAGCGCTCCGGCGTTGGCCCTTCGCACGTGTTGGCTGAGGCAGGTGTGCCGGTACAGCACGAGTTGCCGGGTGTCGGTGAGAACCTGCAGGACCACCTGGAGGTGTATTTTCAGTACCGGTGCAAAGCAGCCATTACGGTGAATGGTCATCTTGGCTGGTTGGCCAAGCTGCGTATCGGTGTGCAGTGGGTGCTGACCAAAACCGGGCTGGGTGCGACCAATCACTTTGAATCCTGTGGTTTTATTCGCTCACGCGCGGGGCTGGCCTCGCCTGATATCCAGTATCACTTTTTGCCCGCCGCGATCCGCTACGACGGAAAGGCAGCCTTCGAAGGCCACGGATTTCAGGTGCATGTGGGGCCCAACAAACCCGAGAGTCGCGGCACGGTCCGTATCTCTGGCCCCAATGCAAGAGATGAACCCAAGATTCTCTTTAATTACCTCGCTACCGAGCAGGACCGCCAGGACTGGCGCACCTGCCTGAGACTCACGCGAGAGATTCTTCAGCAGCCTGCGCTCGATGGGTACCGCGGTGATGAGATCCAGCCGGCGGTTGATTTGTCGGATGACGACGCGATCGACCGCTGGGTGCGCGACAACGTCGAGACGGCGTATCACCCTTCCTGCTCTTGCAAGATGGGCGCGGCAGACGACGCCATGGCCGTGGTCGACCCCGAGTGTCGTGTGCGCGGCCTCGATGGACTCCGCGTCGTCGACTCGTCGATCTTCCCGACCATTCCCAACGGCAACCTCAATGCGCCGACCATCATGGTGGCCGAGCGAGCATCTGATCTGATTCGTGGCAAGATCCCGGTGCGCGAGGAGGTGACCGTCTGGGAGGCGCCCGAGTGGCAGCACCGGCAGCGCGAGGGCGCGCCGGTGCGACCGGTTCCCGCGGGCCCCGCCGCATGATGGCCCGCCGATGAACGCCATTCTCTCCATCGCCATCGCGCTGACCACGCTGACATCGCTCTTATTGGTATTGCGTTACGGCAATACCCGCATCGAGGGCAGTGCCCCCATGCCGCTGATGACGTTTCTGGCGGTATTGTTTACCTCGGGGCTCGATGTCGGCCTGTTGATGTTCCCCATGGTCGACTTCGAGATTTTTGCCAGCGAGCCCGATTACGCCTTTTCCAATCCGTTGGCCCTGGAGTTCGGCTTCTGGGGCTTTCTGGTCTGGGGTTTTTATTTTCTCACCACCTTTTACTTTTGCGTGGTTGAGCCCCGGTTGCGGCTGTTTGAGATTCCGGTGATCAAGCTGATCAATAACCTGACGATCATTGGCACCTGCGCCTTCACCGGCTACCTGTTTTTGCATTACTTGCCCGGTTATATCGAGGGCATTCCTGACGCCGTGCGTTATGGCTTAGTGGCAGGAACGGTGCTGGTCGCCGTGATCTCCAGTACCCAGATCCGCTTTGTGAAGGTCCTCAGTTTGGCCTCGAGCGGGCTGTTCTTTGCATTGATTGCAGGGTCTTTCCTAGCATCCGGGATGGGGGCGCCGGGCCTCGCGGATACGGTCGGCCAGCTGGGCGATTACTTCGGTCAACTGCCGCGCTTTGTGTTTCCGATCAATGATTACCATGCGTTTTATCTGTTCTGGTGGTTTGCCTGGAGCATCATGATCGGCCAGTTTGTCTCGCGCTTTGTCAGTGGCTTCACAGCCTGGCAGTTGCTGCTCTTGCTGCTGATCGTGCCGTCGTTTCCCATCGCGCTCTGGTTCTCGGTGCTGTACTGGTACTTCGCCAACGACATCTCGATCGCAGGACTCATGAGCTGGGCCATGATGGGTGTGGGTATCTTGTTCGTGGTGAACTCGCTCGATTCGCTCACCCGGCTTTACACCACAAATATTGGCCTGACTGTGGAGGTGCTCGGCACCGGCCGCTACGTGGCGGTGAACTGGGTGATCCTGTATGCGCTGGTCATGGCCTTCCAGTTCACGCCGTTCAAAATCGAATGGGTGGGGCTGGTAGTGGTGGGCATTTATGCTGCGATTTACACCTTAGTCTTTCTGCGCCGCGCCGCGCTGAGATCAATTGCCGCCTGAGTTCCCGAGATCTGTGAGCGCTTGATACGTCGCCACTTTGAGGTCAAAGCGGTGCCGGTCGCTGTGGGGTGTACCCAGCACCTGCGTCATAAAGACGACAACGAGGCCCTCTTCAGGGTCTATCCAGAACTTGGTGTTGGCGATACCGCCCCAGGAATACTCGCCCTTTGAGGAGATTACCCCTGCCTGAGCAGGGTCAGTGATCACGCCCGCGCCGAGACCAAAGGATTGACCAGGGTAGAGATGTGAGGCCGGGTACTCGGTGGCGCCGTTATTGCGTACCTCAGGCGTTAGACGCGCCATGGTCATGGCTTGAACCGTCTTGGGGCCAAGCACGCGAACACCATCAAGACTGCCACCGCGGCGCAGCATTTCGCAAAAACGCCAGTAGTCCTGCGCTGTGGAGATTAAACCGCCGCCCCCTGAGAACAGTGTCACGCCCGATGGCGGCGGGAGTAGTCCCGCTGGCATGGGCACCATCACTTGCTGCTCGGCGCTCCACAGATGACTACCCGCCATACGCGCCGTTTTGTCATCGGGCACGTTGAAGAAGGTGTCGTGCATCTCAAGTGGGTCAAAAATGCGCGTCTGGAAAAACTGCTCAAGAGTTTGCCCGCTCAGGCGCTCCACTAGTGCCCCTAACACGTCAGTCGCCACGCTGTAGTGGTATCGGGTGCCGGGCTCAAAACGCAAAGGCAGGGTCGCGAGCTTTTCAATGTAGGTATTGAGATCCGGGCTTTGGCGCAAGGCGGCGTCGCGGTAAGCACGCTCCACAGGGTGCTCAATGTGCCAGCCGTTGGTAAGGCCCGCGGTATGGGTCATTAAGTGTTCGATGGTCATCTGACTCTGGGACGGAACCAGCTCTCCATCGATTGCGAGCGGCATGTTTGCGAGCGCCGGCAGGTATTTCGCCACGGGGTCCCCTAGGTGGAAGGCACCTTCCTCATAGAGAATCATCGCCGCGACGGTCGTGATCGGTTTGGTCATGGAAAAGATGCGGAACAGCGCATCGGTATCCATAGGTCGATCATCTTCGAGTCCGTAGCGACCGGCTGCCTCAAAGTGAACGATCCGCCCGTGACGCGCGACCAGCGTCACGGTGCCCACTAAATTCCCATCAGCAATCTCGCGGTCGACAAACTCGGTGACCTTGCCTAGCCGGTCTGTAGAGAAGCCGACTGTTTCAGGTTCGACGATGTCGACATCGGCTGCCTGCAGCCGCGTGGTCAGTAGCGAGAGGAGTAAAAGGGGTAACAGCGCTTGGATAGTCATCGATTCAGTGCTTTCAGAATGGCGTGGTTCGGCCGAGCACTGTTGTAGATGCATCGAACCAAGTCAATGCTTGCAGGGAGAATCGTGGTTACCCAAGACCAAGACCAAGATCGAGACAAAACCCAAGCCCAAGCCCAAGCCCAAAGTCGTAAGCCCCAAGCCCTGATGCCTTAGAACTCCGCTCGCGGTCAGTCCTCCGCATCGTAGACGGAGCGCAGCGCCTCAAAGTGTGTGTTCTCTCTATAGCCT
>Ga0181553_10002777_pt1 | contig 15228 bp, 16 predicted proteins | sample 011ome_17_FD_133753 | JGI IMG/M metagenome (GOLD analysis project Ga0181553, IMG submission 133753) | Coastal salt marsh microbial communities from the Groves Creek Marsh, Skidaway Island, Georgia - 011502XT metaG (megahit assembly) | ecosystem: Environmental > Aquatic > Marine > Intertidal...
AGAAAATATATTGAAGGCATGGAATATGGGGATTTTAAAAATAGTAAAGAATTAAGTTTAATGAGCGGATACATAAGAGAACTTTATAAAGAAGGTCATACACTTTTATATAATCTATCACTTAGACTAAATAAAAAATGGGAAAAAAATCCAAATATTCATAATAAAGAAATCGTATTTTATGGTCCTGAACCAATAGATCCTAAGAATAAATATAAAAATTCGGATTTCTTTTAAGTTTATTTCTTTTTTTAATAATCCTTAATAATATTAATATGACGTCTGTATTAAATATAGAGCCTCACCTTTTGAAGGTAAATGAAAACAAAAATAATTTTAAATATGACTTCCTTGACCCATTGATAAAGTATTATAATATTGATATTGAAAAGTATTATATTCTACTGAATAGTATGGATGATTTTAAGTTGAAAAATATATATAATTTCCTTTATCTGAGAACATATAAAATAAATAAAATAAAATGTAAAACCGATATATTAAGAAAACCGATGAATTATAAAATAACACCGGAAAAATTAAATATGTTATTAAAAGATTTTATAAATGATAAAACACATATTTTAACAACAAACATTTTAAATTCAATTATAATAATGAATGGGATTCAACTATATTTTAATCCCCAACTTTAAATTCATTGAGTTTGTTATACTCTTTTTTTCTGAAGCGAGTGGTTTTTTACGATATAATTTCAAGTTGCTTTTGCTATTTGAGCTGTTTATTTCGTGTGTATCAATCGTATGTTTTATAGGTAATATTGGTGGTATTTTGATATCATGAATATTTTTATCTGAAAAACCTTTTCTATATTCTTCAATATCCATTGTTCCTCCAAATTTTTTAAGTAATAATTTATTGGGTGCCAAAGATACACAAGCATCAACTTTACCTTTAATGATATTGTTATATAATTTCACAAGTGAAATTATTTCATGATAGTTATCAAAATATTCAAGTGCGTACCTTGATGCACATTCTAAAGAACAAAAGTCTCCATATGTATAAAATATACCTGATAAATATTTTAAGGGTAAACCATAAACCATTTCTTCAAATGAGTGACAACAATTCCAACATATAGAACTACAATTTGTTTGCTCGGTCAAATGAAAATAATCATTAGTATATGGTTTTACTATGTTATTTTCTTCGGTCGAGTGATTAAGTTTTATAACCATATTGTTCATTATAGTCTGTTTAGGCTCTTCTTGGGGTTGTGTTTCTTTTTTAGGTTTTCTTCCTCTTTTCTTTTTTGGTTTTTCTTTATTATCCATTATAATTTATAATTTGTTTAGTTATTCTTTAATATATTTATCAATAATATTATTTTTGTTTATAAATTTGTAAACTACCATCCAAAATACCATTAAAGAAAGGATCAAAAATAGCGTTACTTGAATAAATTCTACTGTAATAAAGCGTGCTTTAGGGTTGTTCATAGAAACTAAAAACTGAACTAAAACTTGCATAGTTACTAACCTTAAAATATCAAATATCATTGGTTTTATTTCTCCATCTAGGTTATATTTAAAAATATCCATATGTTATATATAATAAAAAAATAAAAATTTTTAAGTTTATTTTATAAGTTTATTATATTTAAATTAGTAATGCAATTAAAATTAGAAACAAACCTTCCAGTTATATTTTTAACTCTTTTAGTAATCTCTATTGTAGTTGTTGGATTTTTAGAGTTGAAAAAGATACATGAAAGACTAAAAGTTTTAGAGTATCATGTAGAAGAATCTAAAAAGATAGAAAATGAAGATTTAGAAATTCAAAAGATTCAACCAGAAAAAGAAAACACCTCATTACAAAATACATATATTTCAGAACAACAACAAAATACATTTGAAAGAGTAGAAAAATGGCAAATGGATAATTCAGATGAAAAGAATATTAAAGAAAACATTATTGAAACATTAAATAAAAAAGATGAATACATTGAAGAGATAGGTGATGAAGAAAGAGAAGAGAGAGAAGAATTTGGTAGTGCTATGTTTCCTAATCCAAATATGATATATCAAATAATAGGAGATGAAAGAGAACAAATCATTGAACAAATGAGTAAAGATAAAGAATTACCATTTGATACTGAAGAAAATATGATAAATGAAGATAAATATGAATATGACGATGAAGGTGAAACAGATGAAGATAAAGGTGAAACAGATGAAGATAAAGGCGAAACAGATGAAGAAAAAGATGAAAAAGAAGGGTGGGAAGAAACTGAAGGGGAAGAAATAAATTTTAAAGAAATACCTGCTGATGATGATTTTGAAAAAGAAAAAATAGTTGTTGATGAAAGTTATTCCGTTAATGAATTAAAGGTTATTTGTAAAAATCTAGGACTTCAACACTCGGGAAATAAAACTACACTAATTAATCGTATTATGGATAATCAGTAAAATAAAATATATTATTAATATATAAAATGGATGCTATGGATAATGTAAAGGACTTTCCTGCTAGAATGTCGGATGGTAGATTTATCACTAACTATAATTCAAGTTGCGTAAATAATCTACTCATGTCGAATGGTATGAACAGTTACACATATAGACAAATGCTTATTAATAATGCCGATAAACTAATGAATGATGAACGCAATGGTTATGAATCTAAATTTTCATGTAATAGTTGTTACAAGATGTTAATTCCAAAAACAAAATATCAACAAGAATGTTCAGGAGAAGTATGTAAAATAACCCGTGTTTCGGATGGTGTTGGATTAGATAATGTTTAATTATTGTCTCCAACGATTACTACATGATAAACATGTTATAAATTGTGTCATAGGTTCATCAGCTGAACGTGTCTGAACTTCATAATACGATGTTTCACGACTACCACACTTCCTACATTTAAATAGATTTGTCATAGCTTCAGGCTTCAATTCATATTTAATCTTATCTCTTTTAGATTTAATATTTAGTAATTCTTTCCAGTTATCAGGAAAGACATCATAAACACTTAGAGAACCAACTTTTTCAGGGTCTATCTCACCACTCTTAATACTTGCTAACAATTGAGTGTTTCCAATATACGATTTATTATCTAGATTAGAATAAACAGACAAAACCTTTGAACGATAAATGTTTATAAACATTGTATTTTCCCATGATCTTTGAATATTTTTTTCTTTTGAAATAGAAATAACATGGTTATAGATTCCTTTTTCTATTTTCCGAGAGATTTTAAAATCCCCGATACATTTATTTATGAAAGAAACCATCATATTTCTTTTTGAATCATCGCGATTAGAAAATCTTTTCCCCATATTTATATTTTCAATATCTTTTATATTTAAATCAAATTTTAAATAATTTATTCAGTATCTTCTTCTCCTTCACATTCGCTATCATAATCACTTTCTTCAGTATAATCATTTTCATCAATATCTAATTCTTCTACAGAATTATATGAACTATCATTATCTGATATTTCATCACTGTCATTATCATTTATAAATTCTTTATCTTCATCATTTTCTTCTTCAGAAATTTCATCATCGCTAGTATTACAATCATCAAAACCATCGAATAAAACCTCATAATAGTTAGCGTAGGTTGTAACATCTATGTCTTTAAAGCTATCAGTAGATTGAAGCAAAATAAATATATCTCCGAATAATAATTTTTTATCTGAACCATCTTCATCATCAATAAAGTCACTTATACCTGAAGGCGGAAGATCATGTTTATTTTCAAAACCAGCTTGACCGTCATACCAACCATAACATAGTAATTCACAATTACCATATACTTTCCATTTATAAAGTAAATTTATATCTCCATTACCCTTTGATATACTATTCTTAGTTAGTGTTTTTAACAATGTTTTCTTTGATAATTTAGTATCAATAGAGATGTCATTCATTGTTCCATCATTATTAATTCTAATTAACTTCATTTTTTAATATGAAATATTAAATAATCCTTAAATATATAATCAATAAAAAAAAATATATTTATTATGGTATATGGACTACGAATTTAAAAAGAAAAACAATTACAATAAAAGATTAGCAGAATCTACAAACATTAAAAACAAATATCCTGATAGAATCCCTATAATAGTTGAAAAATATAAAGATTGTAAATTACCGACTATTGATAAATGTAAGTATCTCGTCCCACAAGACATGAATTTAGGTCAATTTGTTTATATTATTAGAAAGCGTATCAAGTTGGAGTCAAGTCAAGCCTTATTTGTAACTGTTAATAGTGTATTAGAAAGCTCTAATACCATGATATCTGAACTATATGAAACACAAAAAGATGATGATGGTTTCCTATATATTGTTTATACGAGTGAAAATACATTTGGTTAACTACTTATAAACAATAACTGATATATAATTAAATATGTTTTCTTTCATAAAATTTTCAAAAGATAAAGGTGAAAATATTTATGATATACGAATACCATTTTCTCAAAAAGAAGTTTTTTTAAAAAAATATTCATTAGATTTTAAATATAGAGAAAAAAAATATTATATTAAAAATGTTGTGATAACCATAAATGAAAGAGGACATTTCTACGAATATGAAGAAGATGTTAATGTATTTATAAAAGATGATTTTATAGTCCGTGAATTTACAGGAAAAGAATGTCCATATTTCAGTTTTTTTAAATCAGATGTTGAAGAAGAATATGATTTGTACTCCAATGATGATAGTTCAATTTTTCTAAAAGTTTTTAAGGAGTATTTTACATTTGAATTGTTTAAAGATAAAAACATATTGTAATTATAAAATGAAATTATTAATAATTATCTTTTTTAATTTGATACAGAGTATCTTTTCAGGGACAAATTGCCCTTTACAACAACCTTCTTGTGAAGGATATACTTATTTATGTCCTAAAATAACAGAAATGACAAATTGTAATAGAGATGGTATAGATGGTTATACTACATTTAGACTTTCTGTAGTAACAAAACCTAATATGAATATTCAAAATTTATACGCGTTATATGGAGATGGAGATGGAGAACCATTACATTTACCTCCAGCATATCAAAGTTCTTTAAACTATGGTAGTAATATTGGTGGTGTCAATCCATTCATTATAAATACATACCCCGATACAAAATATGATTCTTGGTTAACGATTGGTTTATCCAATGGTGATATATCGAATGATTTGTCATCTGTTGGTATTGATTTTACTGATTGGAATGAAGAAAAGAGTTTAGATATAACTGATGGAGCACTTTTTTTAATGGACCCCACAGAAAAAATAGTCCCTGACAATGAATACTTATTAGCGCAAATAACTGTAAGAGAAAATTTAAATCCCTCGGTTATTCTCAATGTTCAAGGTAAAACTACACTTACTGAAGTGTCTCCATCGGAAAGATCATGGACAGAAAGAAATATAAGATATGATTTAATCTCACCTAAAATGGATAATACACGTATACCTAATGGATGTATTATTTGGTATGATGGATGTAACTCTTGTATGGTTAATAGAGGAAATACCGATGTATGTACAGAAATTGAATGTTTAAGTTATGATACACCAAGTTGTTTAAGGTATGAGCAAAATGGTCATTGATTAAATTAATTTATTATTATAATATATAGATGAATAAAGTATACATATATATAATTTTTATTATTTTAGCAATCTATTTGTTTAATAGATACTATGTAGGAGAGGTTAAAGTTGTTTTAAAAGATCATATGGAACCAAGTGATTCAAATGTAAAATGTGAAAGAAAAACAATTGATTCTGATTATGAAAAAGCATGGACAGATGAAAATGTATCTAAAAATACCAAATATTACACATCAGATATAAAAGATGAAAAGACTGATACAGGTGCTTTTTTCAATAATAAGAAAGAATTTGTAGATATTACATCATATAAATCTAAAGATATGATCCCTGAAAAATGTTTCATGGAAAATGGAGAGTTAAATTGCGAATTTAATAACAAATTACAGATAATCCCACCAAGGTTGATAGAAGATCCAGAAAAACATCCTCTATTATTAAGTATAGGTGATGATAAAAATATAAATACAAATGTTTTATCCAAAGATGTATTTAGTTTTAATGGAAATACATACAATGTTTGGGATTATGGGGAAAAAGAAACAGAAGGATATAATCTTGATTCTAAACCACAAAGTGTTTTAGATATGAAAAAAAATTATGCTTTATAAATACATTTTGTATTAATTGGTAATCCATAGTCTTTACACCATTGAGTCGCAATATTAATCTGTTCTTTTGAAGGATTGATATCACAATCTTCATTTGATTTAATGATTATTTCTCTTATTGTTTTTATTTGTAAACCCGCGAATTTATCATTATATTCTAAAATTTCTTTTATAAATGAATCTGGTATATAAATACATAAACTACCCGTTTCATAATTCTTTCTCATTTCTTCTATTATTTCGCGATTACAACCTAAAAATCCATCACAAACAATATATTTTTCAGAATTAGACAATCTACTGGTAATTGGTTTAAAAATGTTTATCTTTCTATAACACATGAACAGAATATAAATGAGCTGTATAGTTTTATAATTGAATAAATCAAAAAATTTTATTAAGAATGAACCTCCTTTTTTCTGTATATTAATAGCTAAGTATATTTCTGAAAAAAGAAGTCTATATGAATCTTTTTCTTGTGAATTATAATTACCCGAATAATCAAAACCACCGTCGGCTGTTACAATATTACATAATTTACCTTCAAGCGATGTTATAAATTCTTCTATATTTTCAAGTTTGTAAATATCACCTGTCTTATCCTTCCCAAAACAAAGATTATTTTTTTTGTTATTTATTATCTGTTGATTCCAAAAAGGTATATTTTTATCTGTTTTAGATATTAATGTTATCCCATGAACAACTATATTTGTATAATCATTTAAACAATGTATAAATCCACCTGGACCTTCAGCAATACAAGCTGCGATACCTTCATTTTCCACCTTAATAATATCTTTCATTATTTCGTAAAGTTTAAAATATGATCTACTAACTGGTAAAATACTACAAATATTCCTATTTCTTCTTGAAGAAGTATATATATATTCATATTCATTGATGGATTTTTTAGATCTTTCCCATTTTCTAGAAGGTATCTTATCAATCTCACATTTAACATTCATTAGCTCATTTTTTTTAGGATAAACTATTTCTTTATAGGTATCAATACACTTGAATTTTCTGACATGCTCACTATTTATGACATAGTTTTTCATATATTTAAAAGATTTCTTTATTTTAAGTAGTTATTTAATCTCTTTTCTGAAAGACAAAGTAATTGTTAAATGAACTTAATGTATATAATGGATGTTTTAAAGAATAATCCCCTGCTATCTTATTAGCTGGATAAAATTTTTCATTTAATTCTGGATCAGTCTTTTCAATTTCGGGTATCTTTTCTATGATATTTTTAAAACTTCCGATATTTTTTACATCAAAGTTGTCTTTGCGGAATATAGAAGAGTATCTTTTATTTACATTCGTTGGAACGACTGGTTTAAATCCATTTTCACCCATGATTTTCACAAAATAGTCAAAGTTAACTAAATATTCAGGGACTACTTGTCCAATAGAATCCATGTAAACATCAATTACTTGACCAAACATATTTCTATCATCTTCTTCATTGTAATCAAAATTATCAACATCATATTTCTTTTCAACTTTATAAACAACATTACCCTTTACATCTTTAAACATGATTCTTGGCGTATCATCTTCTTCATCTTCTTCATCTTCTTCTTGAATTTCTTCACTCACTTCGCTTGTTTCCTCTTCACTACTTTCTTCACTCGTTTCTTCAATGACTATTCTTTCATCTTCTATCTTTTTGAAATAATCAAATATTTTCTTACCATCATAACATGAACCTATAAAGTATCCACCTTTCTTTATATTTTCTTTAAGATTTCTTATAAATCCTTCAAATGTTCTTTTATTTTCAAAATAATAATGCATTGAAAACTGAGAACTTATGATATCAAATCCATCTGAACCTAATCCAAAGTACTTTTGTCTTATATCAATATATTTTTTAGGAATAGGTGTTTCCTTACCGTAAATAATATTCGTCATTATTTCAGTGTGTTCTTTTTCACTTTCTGATATACCATCAATATCCGAAAACTCTAAGTTTTGAATATTTTTACTAGTATCCCCTCTTACAATTAGAGCCTTACATTCTTTATTGTTTGTTGTGTAAAACCTTTTACAAGCTTCATTTACATTTTTAGATATATCAATTCCATACAAGAACTTAACATTATGAGTTTCTAAATATTTACCTATATCACCCCCCCTTCCAATCGATAAATCCATTATTTTTAGTCTTCCTCTAATAGAAGAACATATACCAGATATTAATCTGGATTTTATATAGTTATGAAATCTTCTAAGTGGTAAAGAATCAACAAGTAAATCGTCATCATTGTTTATGTAATACATACCCTTTTCCACAATAGATGTTTCTCTCTTAATTATATCACTTCCTGTTATCATTTCTTCTGTAATTGGTTCTTTGATAGTTTTCCAAATATTATTCGCAGATAAGAAGTATTGAGGTTTAAGTTTATCTTTTCTTAGACGAATAGGTTCCCAATACATACCATTCTTAGAATTTGGATTGAATCTCATTTCAACAAGATCCCCATCATTTATTTCTGTTTTTTCAAAATTATCACATAACATTTTACCATTTACAAGCGGTATATTTGTTTCATTGTATTTTTCATCTTCTTCAGAATTAATATTAAACTTTTGAATCGTATCAGTGGATTTAACGAAGGTATCCATAATTCTGAAACAATAATCTATATTTTCATCATCAATTTCTTTGTAGCCCACAAACAGTTCAACTGTTTTATATTCGCCGAGATTACGTTTACCATCTTTCTTATCTACATAATTTTGTATCACATCTTTTATTTCTCCTTTTTGAATATCTTTTTTAACTTTTATCTGAAAATCAATTGTGTTTTCTTTTGCTTCTTTCCATTTATAATTGTAATTCCATGTCCCTGATATTTTTGAAGCATTAACATTTTCTAAAGAACCCCTTACAGATAATCTTGTTGGAAGGAATATAAGACCATCAATTCTGTAAGGGTAATGACCTTCTTTATCTTTCTTTAAGATATTTCTAGATGATTTGAATATTTGAATATATTTGTCTTTTCCAATATTTTTAGAATCAACCTTTTCTTCAACAGATTCTGTCTGATATCCAAATTCATATGATTTTACTCTTATATCTGTAGGACATTCAATTCTTTTGAGAGGCTTTCCTTCGGGTGTAAAACCTTCCCATTCAATCGTGCTTTTTGTCTTACCTATAATATCTACATTATCTGTAAAGTAATCTAGGATATATTTTCTTGAACGTTTATCATCTGGATCCCTTGCGATAAAAGGCAATGTATGTGCTTCTTTAGGAATACCTATCCCCTCAATATTACACCAGTAAACATCGAATATCATGAATAAACGGATCGGTTCATTAAATTTATCTTTTGTAATATATTCACCATCAAACAACCAGTCTCCTTTTATATTAGAGAAATAACATCCCGTATCAATAATTTCTTTTTTCGCATTAATAAGATAACCAGAACCATTTTTTATCATTAATTCATACCTTTCACCATCTGCTTTCTCAGTAACAGCAAAATCAACTAGAATAGACCCCGGATTGCGAATATCTAAACCATCCATATTAAGAGTTACGGGTTGAGGACCCATAAATGTAAAGTATTTAGCCCGTTGTCCAGTCAACTTACGATACTCATATATGAGATCGTCTTTTAATTTATGAGACATAAGATCCTCAGTTTCATAGATTATTTTTGATAAATGAATTACCGTTTCTTCCAAAATTTCAAAAAGCTTCATTACGAGTGAGTTTTCCGCTTTTTTAGTTGGTGCTCCGCCAGTTTGACTGTCCGGGTCATAATCTGGAGAATCATATATTGGAGATTGAGGACTATTTGTTGAATCTTCATCACTAGGAAGAGGTGATCCTGGAGCATATGATGGTCCTTCGGAAGATTCAAGGGATAATTCAGGTAATTGTTCTACAAGATCAATATTACCATCATCATCAATATAATTAAAGAGATCAGGACGTCTATTTAACTGATTTATTTTATCTTCTTCTATTTCAAAGTAACCTCCAATTAAATATTTAAGAGGGACAAATAGCTTACTAGTATTTCCGATTTCTGGATAAATTGTAACAATCGCTTCTGTTTCAATATATTTATCTGTCTTTTCATCAATCTTTTCAACAATGTCAGAAATAACCGCGTGAAATATATTACGCTTCGAATATTCCATTAATGTATTGAAAACTTTCATATCAATACCAAAATCTTTGAAATATGTCCTCCTTATCATAGTTGATTTTCCTATAAGTTTTCTGTAATCTTCTTGAGAATATCTCTTTGATGATTCATTATATTTCATATATAAAATTGGATTTTCTTCAGAATCAAATCTTGGACTCATCCCATATTCTAATTCACTTTCAAATGTTGGTTCTTCTTCAAATATTTCAGTATCTATTCCTAAACGTAATGGGTCGTAAATATTTGCCTGTTGTAATACAGGATAGTGTATATTCTTTTCTATTTTAAAATCATCATATAACTTATCAATAGCAGCAATTCCTGTTTCTTTACCTTTTTCCATACCGACATATTCAATTTCTATTTCATATGTTTCAGAGTTGCTTAAAATATTTGCTTTCTTAAATGATTTCTGAAAATCATATTTTCCTTTAAAATACTTTGTAGATTTGATAATTGTGAGATCTATTCTAAAGAGTTTATCATTTGTTAGAAAACTAAATCTTTTCTTATAACGATAATGTTTCCCTTTATTTTCATAATTTTCATTAAAAGACCTTACAAAGTAATGCGATGAATCAAGTTTATTTTCTGTTTTAACTTTTAAACGGACATTATAATCTTCTTCTTTTATTCCTGGTTTATCTTTAATGAATTTTTTTTGCATATATTCAACATTGGCTATGTCTTTTAATGACCCCTCTTTACAGTATTTCTTAATATCATCCAAACCATGAATGGTGGCCCTTACATTCCCAGGTTTACCTTTAAACTCTGTAGTAATATCAAGATCTATAGTTTCAGAATGTTTCTTGTATGTTTTTCTACATTCTTCTAAAACTCTTAGAAAAACCTTCTTATCAACAGGATTTTTGTAAGGTGTTACACCAAATATAAGTTCAAGTTCTGCTTCATTATCTACAAGAGGGAGTTTTAGATAATCTAAAACATTTGCTATGTCTTTTTCAAACAATTTCATTATTATAATAGTGAGTATTTTTTTTTTTAAATAAACATTTATTCAAATTTAAAAAAAAATAAATCATAAAATTTACAAAACACAATGATAATTTATTCGTTAAAAGAATACCACAGAAAGTTCATCATAAAGTTCTTTCTTTAGTTTCTTTTTACCATCTTTATTGAGTGTTGAAATACCATTATCGTTACACAATTTTTCTAGTTCTTTTACTTTATATTTTGAGAGTGATTCCAATTTTGATTTAAATATCATGATATCACAGTCAATTGTTAGAATTTCAGAAAGTTCACTGATAGGGTTGAAATGTAATTTGCCTATGATATTTTCTTCTTTTTCAAACCATGTATTTCCTTTATATTCGCAATACAGTTTAGGGTAATCCATCAAACTAGTTGGATAATACTTTGATGTTGTAGAATTGTATATAACTGTATTAATCTTATAAATCTCATTCATGTAAAGTATAGATGATAAATAGTTCTTGTTTTGAAGACCAGTTTGAATAATTTTTGGTGTAAAAGAACGATTATACTTTTCATTTTTCTCAACATTGTCTGCTATTTCAAGCTTTTTGTTTATTACAAAGTTTTCTCTATGATTTTTCTGAATTGTATCATATTCTTGGACATTCTGTGAAATTATAATTTCACATATATCTTTAACCCCTGTTTTTTCTATTACAAGATTTTCTCCTTCTGTATATTTTGTAATTCTGATTTTTTGTGAATATTTGTTGTTGACATTTCCAAAGTCTAGGATCAATTCCATTATATTTATCTTTAACCATCATATTTTAAATACTTATCAAATTTTATATTTTTTTGATAATTCTATTATTTCTCTTTCTTCTTCTTTAAAATCATCTAACTTGATAATATCATAATTTTCCTCTATTAATAAATTTTTACTTTCTCTTAAAAGTTCTTCAATTTCTTTTTCAATAATTTCTTTTTCAATAATATTTTCTGTTAAAGAATCATCTTCGATTTCATTTTTTAGTTTGTAAAATATTTTATCTATTACTTCGTCATCTATTGTATGTAAATTAAGAAAAATACCGTTTGAGTTTTTTGTATGTTGACAATTGTGAAATTCAACGATATTTATATAATTTTTATGATTGCTTAGTTTATCAATATTCTCAAATATATATTTTTTTTTAGTCTCTTTATTACTATTATCAAAAGATTCCATAAAAATAATGATATTACTATTACTATTAATATTATAATTAATCTAAATATATAACTTACTTTAATCAAACGGTTTAGCTATAATTTGAACCTTTTCAGAACGATACTTTATTCTTGTACCTATAACAATTACTTTTAATTTTTGCCCAACATTAATATCATCAAAGTTATATATACTCTGTTCAAAATATTCTCTTGGAACCATAATTACAAGAGGACTATCTTCTGAACTATCTCCATCTGACAGTTTTATATAAGCTACAACACCCATCTTATTAACATTTGAAACATATGATTCTATAATATCACCCTCTGAGGGGGATATTATTTTTGCCTTATATTTAATTGAATAAGATACAGAACTAACATTATCATTAACAACAATTTTACCCATGCTTTTGTTGATAATTTTAACAGAATCTTTAACAACAAAACCATCTTCATAACATAATCCCTCCAATTGTTCTTTTAGATTGTCTTTGATTACGTTATCAATATTTTTATTTACCTGACTAGCATTTACAAATAGATTTGTAGTGAGCAACTGTTCATTAATGTATGTGAGCGCCATTTTAATATTATATATATAATGTTTTTTTAAATAATTCAAATTTTAAAGAGTTTTAACAAATTTAAACAAAAATGTATCATAACTAAAATATTTATTAGAAGAATTTCTAAAAGTTAATTCATACATGTATGTAATAAATTCTTTTTTGATAATTACCTGATTACCTATATCTCTTAGTTCTTTGTATAGATATTTTGTTAAACCAATAGTATCACCTTCTTTTTCATATTCAACGATAGTCTTTTCCATTTTCTTTTGTTTTGTTTTATTGGACTTATTTTTTAGTTTTTCTTTCATAAGATCTATGTATTTTTCATGATTTTTTGGGAAATTATTCATGTATTCTTGTAAGAGTGTTACCATAGGGAAACCTTTATCACCTATAACTTTACCTGGTTCGTTATCATAAACTTTAAACCTTTCGTCTACAACTTTAAAAACATGATTCTTTTTATCTTCTTTGAAACTATAACCCCAAGTTTTCCCTGTTTTAAATTTTTTCGGCAAATTTTTGTTTCTAATTATATTATTTTTTAACATTTGGATACCTACTTCATCAAGATATTTCCAATTTTCATCATACTCATAATAATCAAAATTGTTAAATATATCTTGAACCTTATTATATTTTTCTGGATTACAAAGAAAAAAACCAACGACTTTTCCCTTTTCCTCAAAAGCATAGTATTGACCATCATTTTGATATATAAAATTATCTTTGAAGAATTCAAATATTTCAAGGTCATAATTATCCTGAATTTTCTTTCCACCGGAAACAATATAACCACATAATATTTCTTTAAGAACAACTACTTTATCATCATAACTCAAAGAATCAATTTTACTATTTTTTATATCTTCTTTTTTTAAACCATCAATAATTTCCTTGTAAGTTGTCATTTTTTCTTCTGCTTTTCCTTCATTGAAATTTTTAATATCTTGATAAATATCGTTATATGAGGAATCGCAATGGAAAGAATTTTTAAATTCTACCTTAATACTTGAGAATATATTTTCATATGTTTTTTCTTCTTTCAATGTTTCACCTGACCTGTAATTGAAGGGAACTAATACATCACTTATTGCGTTTGGTTGAAATAAAAATATATCATTCCTATTAATTATAAAACCAGGAACATTTTTTTTATTCCAAATTATTTTTTTATCATCACAAATATCATCCAGAGCATGTTCTATAATTCTATCGTCTGTATCTATTATTTGTTTAATTCTATCTTTTAGTTCTTCTAGATTATATATTTCATAAATTTCAAAAAGTTCTTTTACAATTGAATAAATAACTTTTATACTTTCAGATATATCTGATAAAGTAAATGTATCATCAATAATAGGAGTACTTAATTCTCCTTTTTCACCAATTTTAATATCTGAATTTACATCTATTTTACAACCATCTTTTAAAAAAGAACATATTTTAGTATATTCTTTATCATTGACATCAACTGTCACCCATTTTTTCCATGTTGTAGACATATTGATATCTTTCAAACCTTTGATGTGATTGATGTCTTTATTTAGAAAACTGTCTATAGCATTTTCTTTTAATATCTTTTCAATTTCACCTATATCAGATGCTTTTTTCTCAGCTATAAGATATGTATTCGTATCTATAGATTCTACATTGTAATCTACTGAAGCTGTATGAAGATAAACAGTTACATTTTGTTTATTTTTAGGATGAAAACTGTGTGAACAATAACGAATTCCTCTTCCTATTATTTGTTCTATTTTGTATAAGTGATACCACGGGTCAAGGACATGAATCTCTCTTATATTTTTAAAATCCATTCCTTCACTTGTAACGCTGTTACCTAAAATAACTTTAATATTTTCTCCGTTCATATTATTGTAATTTAATGAATCTTTTCTTTCTTTTTCATTGTTTGGTGATAAACTTTTATCACCTGTTAAAACAATATATTTTGCCTTTTTATTGTTTTCTCTTGTGAGAGGTTCAAAATTATAAGCAATTGGGTCAATTTTTTCACGTGTTTCTAAAATATTTTCACCATTATATTTTTCAAAACCTATGTGTTCTAGGGCAATAGCTAATGGTAAGATTCCAGAAAATATA
>Ga0181553_10002780_pt1 | contig 15221 bp, 15 predicted proteins | sample 011ome_17_FD_133753 | JGI IMG/M metagenome (GOLD analysis project Ga0181553, IMG submission 133753) | Coastal salt marsh microbial communities from the Groves Creek Marsh, Skidaway Island, Georgia - 011502XT metaG (megahit assembly) | ecosystem: Environmental > Aquatic > Marine > Intertidal...
CCATATCTCACAAGTTACAATTTTGCGGTGAGCTATGATTGATTATCTCAATCATTCTGCGTATACTTCGTAAAACATAGAAATTTATCAATTATTGATAAACGCTCATATAATATAAGACTTATGAAGAAAGTTTATGCGGTTTTAAATTTAGTCATTGCACTAGCGGTTATTGCATGGAATGGTCTGTCCAATACAGGAGTGATCGGAGATAAGACAGTTGGAGATGTCAGCGATGATTTGAATAACCTCTTTACACCTGCAGGTTATGCATTTTCAATATGGGGAATTATTTTCTTAGGACTTATTATTAATGGTGGCTATCAAGTATACATTGCCTATAAAGGGTCAGAAGAGCAACAGAAATTTGTTTTGACGGGGTCTTGGTTGATCATAGCTAATATCGCCAACGGCGTATGGATTTGGTTTTGGCTCAATGAATACGTAGGTATTTCAGTCTTAATAATGATTGTATTATTGTTGACACTTTTGCGCTCAAACCTCAATTTAGGAATTCAAAAAGTCAAAGTATCTCGATCTATATTGACGATGAGTTGGTGGCCTTTGAACCTCTACTTAGGCTGGATTTCCGTTGCATTAATTGCCAATATAGCGGCATACCTTTCTCAAATTGGTTGGGCAGATACAGTAAATGAGGAATTGTATACCATCTTAATGATTCTAGTTGCGATTGCCGTGAACCTATTTGTGCTCTTAACGCGGAACATGCGCACTTTTTGTTGGGTTGGAGTTTGGGCGCTTTTGGCCATTGCATCTCGTAGTGAAATAACAGCCATATATTATACCGCATTTTACTCAGCTATTCTATTAGCTGTAATTACGGGAGCCCATATTTTAATCAAGTTGGGTAGGGGAGGAACGGTGTTTTTTAGTCGTTAAACCTAAACGATTTCTTTTCATAGTATTGGTATCCGCACATTAAAAAGGAATTACCTATCTTACGTATCATTTAGAAAATCAAGATTATAATGAAATTCATCTCGACTTTATTTATTCTTCTTCTAGCCGTGGCGATCTTCAGCTGTCGGAAATTGCCACTAGTAGCCTTTGAACCTTCTACTTTTACCTTAGGCGTTGGTGATACGGTGTTTTTTACTAATTCTTCTAAAAACGCAGCAACGTATTTATGGGAGTTTGGGGATGGAACTGAAAGTGAAGAAGAATCTCCTTATCCTACTTACGACACCTTAGGAGTATTTACAGTTAAATTGACGGCTATTTCTGAGGGCGGTGGAGCAAAACATACTCGAACAGAGGATTTGATAGTGGAATAAAAATTTATTTATTTGCGAATATCGTAAATCTAAGTGCACATGGTCGGATAACAATAATTCTTAGATCAAATAACAACCTATATTTGATCTAACAAAGATGTAATTCTATGAAAAAATTGATTTTAGGGGTAATAACACTCTGTTTATTAATAGCTTGTCAAAAGGAAAGTTTGAGTGATATTGAATTACAAACCACTACCACCGTTTCCAATATTCAGGCCTACAAGGCGGAAATTACCGTCGCAGGGCAGGTGTTAACTTCCTCTGAATCCTTTTCTTGGGGAGTGGCTTATAGTCTTACTTCAATTCCAAAATTGGATAATAATCGAGTGACCTTTATGAATAGCGGGAATACCGTTACTGATATGATAATGTTAGAGAACCTTTTGCCCGAAATGGTTTATTATGTTCAGCCTTTTTGTGAGCGTAATAGTGAGTTCTATTTTAGTGACGAGATTGTGTCATTCCAAACAGATTCAATACCGTATGAAATTGGTGAATATGGACCAGCGGGTGGCCTTGTATATTATGTGGACCCTGCAGGATGGGGATTGGAGATGTCTACATACGAATATGCCAATAATGATTGGGGTTGCCTTGAGGAGGTTTTAGGCACTACGGATACAATAGGTGCAGGTAGTGCGAATACGGCTTTAATATTAACAGATTGCCCTGAAGTAGGCACTGCACCAGATTTATGTAATAATCATACAGAAGGCGGTTTCACTAATTGGCACTTGCCATCTCGCGCGGATTTAGAACTAATCCACGATAGCCTTGAAAGCCCAGGTTACTGGGAACCAAGCGGAAGCGACTATTTGTCGTCAACGGATTGCACAAACCCGAGTTACGGCTATGCTTCTTACTATGCATACGATATAGTAGACGGGCATGGTATTTCAGCTCAAAAAGGGATTGCCTATCGATTTTTCCCTGTTCGTCGTTTTGAATTTTAACTATATCATATCATATGAAAAAAGTCAGTCTAACCCTTATTTTTGCCCTGTTATTAATCGCTTGTCAAAAGGACAGTTTGAGTGAAGTTGAATTACAAACCACCATTTCCATTTCTAATATTCAAATCACAACTGCTCATGTTAATCTAATAGGCCAAGTTTTGAATTCTGATGAATCCTTTAATTGGGGAGCGGCATATAGTGTCAATCCAGATCCGCGTATGGACAACAACCGAGGAAATGCAACGACCGCGGAAACTCAATTTCAGATAATTTTACAATTACTAATTTATTGCCCGATACAGTGTATTATGTTCAACCTTTTGTAGAGCTAAATAATAAATTTTATTTTGGGGAAGAGATTGTTGAATTTAGAACGGATACCTTACCATATGGAATCGGTGGTTTTGGCCCTGCGGGAGGTTTAGTTTATTACATAAATCTAACTGAAAGTTGGGGAATGGAAATGTCAACTGCTACTTTTCCTTCAAATAATTGGGGGTGCTCAGATGATGTAGAAGGAACGTCGAGAGAAGTTGGAACAGGTGCAAATAATTCGAACTTAATTTTGTCAGTTTGCTCAGAGACAGAAACGGCAGTTACAAAATGCGATGAACACATAGAAGGCGGTTATAGCGACTGGCATCTTCCAGCTGTTGATGATTTAGTTGAGATAGACTCTAACCTTGTTAGCACAGGATTATGGGATCCCGGAGCATACGCGCATCAAAGCTCTTCACAATCGACTTACCCTGCATCGAATGATGCACTTTTGATGTATCAGTGGTCGGGTCATTATGTTTTTTGGAATTTTAAAACTTACGAATATAACTTTATGCCGGTACGGCGTTTTGATTTTTAGGCGGTGAATTAAATTCATTAGAAATTTTATTTTAGAGAAATGATCTCAAAATTTTTGCCGCACCTTTGTTTAGTTTTTCTTTTTGGTTGCAGTGGCGAATCAGAAACTGAGCATTTAGAATTAGTTTCAGATTCAGACGATACCGAACGAATCGCAGAAGACACGAGTGACTATTATGTTCCTGATGACCCAGTGACGCGCCCTCATGCGCTTCAAGAATTACCTAAAGATTGGATATTATTGGAAGAAGATACAGACGGTATTTTATATATCCTCGACCATTGGGAATCACAAGAGTAAGGCATTCACTTCGGTCAAACCGATGAAGGAGAGTGGTATCTTTCAATCTATATGGCACAAGATTCTGATGAAGGAAATATTGAAAACTTCCAAACACAAATCAAAGAAGGTGAAGGCATCAGTATCGTGACGGGTTCATTTGATTATCTCAGTCAGTATACAGGTGATCGGACTGTTAAACTCGAATGGGATCAAATGCGATATCACGCGACGTTTGAAGGAATTCAACTCGGTTCTGAGACCTTTGCTAGTGAAAACGAAAAGCAGATGTATGAGGTGGTTGTTGTTGAAAGAGAAGAGGATGATTAAGAACTATATAATCTTCCAAAGTATATTTTCAACGTAAATAATACCTGTGCTATTTTTGATAAACATTGAACGGAATTCCTACGCGAATTCTAAGCGTAAAATCATCCTTATGTTTAGCACCATATTCCGTATTTAATAAACCTGCATCAAGACCGAAAGAGATACTTGTTTTATCGTCTTTAATTTTCCTAAAAATTGGTCCGCCGAGCAAAGTAAAATGATTTGATAAATTGCATTGCTCCGGCAAACTTCCTATTTTATAATAGTGTTGGAATGATAGGTTCAAACCGAATGTTTTTCATGGTCTAAGGGTTTATATTATTTCGGATCAAATCTGGGAATATTTATAAATAAATCCAACAGTATAAATACCTAGTTTTTTACAAACATGAAAATTGAATGCGCAATGAACAAAAAGGCGTATTTAGAAAGTCAATACTTAAATACGCGTAGAAAAAGAAAGAATTTCATCAACCCATCAACTGAGCAATCACTTTAGTGCGGTTAAATTGCTCAAAAAGAATTTTCAAGAAAACAGTGATGGGGATCGATAGAATCATACCTGGAATTCCCCATATAAATCCCCAGAACATTAACATGATTAAAACTGTAATGACATTGAGAGAAAACGATTTTCCCATATAGATGGGTTCCAGGATAGAACCAAATAAGACCTGTGTTCCGGTTAGTGTCAAGACAAAGAATAAAAGACTGCCCGATTGGTCTAATTCGACAAAGGCAAATAACGAGCAAAGAATCACTGTAATAAAGGATCCGACCATTTGGACAAAGTTGATGGCAAAGGCGAATATTCCCCAGAAAATCGGGAAGGATACATCAAATAAATAACAAAATAGACCTGTGAAAACACCCGTTCCAAAACTGATCAAAAACTTCACAACGATAAACGTGATAATATCCTTTTCGATCCTACGGAAGGTCTTAACGGACGTATGCTTCATCTTTATAAAAGTGCTATTCATGACACTCTCAAAATTGATGGATTCTGATAGCCATAAAATCACAAAAAACAATATCATCAATAACTGAGGAAGAAGGTTAGATACAAATTTTAAAACAGGCTGAGCAATTTGCATGGTCGTCTCACTGTCCAAACTAAAACCCTGACTTTCTCTATTAACACTGGGAGGTAAGACATAGGTTTGAATGAATTCGCTATTCTCAATTTTATTCCCTGCCTTCTCCAAAAAGGCATCTTGAGTTGATAAAATCTCCTCACTCGATAAGCGCAACATAACAAATGCAGCGACGCCAAATAGAACCATTAATCCAACAGAAATACTGACATAAAAAACCTTAGGTACACCTCGCTTTTTGAGTCTTCGCATTAACGGAACAAAGAGCAAAGCAATAAACATGGAGGATATCAACGGAACAAAAATGAACGACAGAATATGCAGCAAATAAAAAATAAGCGGCACCACCAATATGATCAAAAGTCGATTTGTCGTTAAGGTTGAATTCATTGTCTTATCACGGTAATTGAGGTGGGCAAAAATACGATTTATTTCATAAACAAGAGTCGAGATGAACTGATAAAACTGGATGCTTCAGACAAATCCTTAAGTTTAAACGATTAACTTTGCTCTTCGACAATACAAACGATTCAAAATTTCATGAGATTTATTTCCGAGTGCAGTTTCATCATATTATTATGCCTATCAACTTTTTTCAGTCCAGCTCTGGGTCAGGAGATAAAGCGAGAATTTCTCAATACGAAAGCCGAACCTTGTAAGAAGGGAGATGCGGTTATGATTCGTATCGTGACTAAAGAGTCTGAGGGTGTTTTTGTGGAGGAATTGATCTATAAAGAAACAAAAAGGCCAATGGCCGAAACAACATACTCATCTGCCGATCTGAAGGTAAAGAATGGATCATATAAGCGCTATAAAACGGAATATTGGCGAGATAAAAAAACAGTCGTTTCTCAGCCCTATGAGATAACTGGTTTCTTTAAAAATGATTTAAAGGATAGCACTTGGGTGACACTTAACAGGTATGGCCGTGATACAGCCTTTATTAAAACATATAAGCGTGATACCTTAAATGGAACTTATAAAAAAATAACCAATGGTACTTTGCGCATATCTGGGAGTTATTTAGTTGGCCTCGAGCAGGGCTACTGGGAGTATCGAAATAGGCGAGGCAGTTTAATTAAACAAGGCACCTATAACCAAGGTGTTCAGGATGGTAAATGGCTTATTCATGTTGGTGACACGCGCATTGAAGGCGTTTATGCTGCCGGTGAAAAAGTAGGAGAGTGGACTGCCAAATATCGAAATGGAAAGACTAAAAGATTTTGCAATTACAAACAAGGAGAATACGACGGTGCCTATATGGCTTGGTATGAGGATGGCACTATGCGTGATAGTGGATTATACGTTAACGGAAAGAAAGAGGGAGAATGGAAATATTATTTTGAAGACGGACGTTTGTCTCAATACGCTTTGTATAGCGATGGTCAAACGGATTCAAGTCAATATTGGAATAAAGCCGGTGAATTGATTCCAAAAGGACAGGAAATATATTGGCAGGATGCAAGTTTTCCCGGAGGCGAAATGGCGATGTTCCAATTTGTCAGCGAAAATGTTTCGTACCCGCAAGAAGCTGTTGAAAATGGAATTCAGGGAATAGTCTATGTTCAATTTATGGTCGGTTTGGATGGAGATTTATCAGAAATAAAAGTCTTGAAATCTCCCGATGAACTACTATCTAACGAGGCTATCCGAGTAATAGAAAGAATGCCTCCATGGATTCCCGGAAAAGAACATACACAAGTAAAATCCTTATTATTCACTTTACCAATTCACTTCCGACTGGGTTGAGCCTAACTGGCTTGTTTCCACTGTTGGACATTGTTGTTAATATATCGCTTAACCAATTCTAGTCCACGATGATCGCGAATAATGCGATCATAATACTTCCGTTGCCATTCAAATTCAGGATCAATTTCACGTGCTCGAATAGTGATCGAAGCTTTAAATCCTCTAACAATTGAGGCTAAATTTTTGCGTTGCGGTCCAAATCGATTTCCGCTGTAAGGAAAAGATCGCGTATGAGATGCATCAAAATCAACCTCGTTAAATTCATTTCCACCAATGATGATGATAAAATGTATATGGTTTGGCATAATGACAAATGCGTCGAGTTCCAATTTCATATCAGGTCGCAGTTCTAACGTTCGCTGCCATTCTTCCAGTACGATTTGCCCAAGAGCAGAGAGACACATTTCTCCTTCTTCAATAAATCCAAAAAAATGACGGTGATGTTTGGTATTGATCGTTACAAAATAAGCAGCGCTCCAAGCATAATTCCATGATTGTAAGCGACAAGAACCCCCTCTGTATTTTCTGTAATACAGCTTTGACATGAAAAATAAAATTTGTGATGGGGTTGAGAAGCAAATCTAGGATAAAAAAATCGAATTGCCAAAAGAAAAATTTTCGACCCAAATCACGGTACCCTCTCTATGGCCATAGAGAGGGTACCGTGCCGGGGGGATTTTTTTTCTTCTAAATCTTAAAATTTGATAAACGGTAAACCTCATCCTATTTCTTTCATTAATTTTGATTCAAATTAATAAATTAGTATAAGATGAAACTCAAAACTTTTTTACCTACAAGTGTTTTATTACTTGCTGCATGTGGCGGAGAAACCACCTCTAACGATAATGAAATAGTCAACCAAGAACCTCTAGTTTATCCGGTAACACGAATGGGAAATGACAGTTCTGTGTATTTCGGAACAACGGTGAAAGATCCTTATCGCTGGCTAGAAGATGATCGAAGTGAAGAAACGGAAGAATGGGTTAAAACGCAAAATGAGTTTACGTTTGGTTATATAACTGATATTGAATTCAGGGATAAGATAAAAGAGCGCTTATCCGAACTTTGGGATTATGAAAAACTTTCTGCGCCATTTGAGGAAGGTGGCGTAACGTATTATTTCAAGAATGACGGATTGCAGAATCAGTACGTTATGTATCGTAAAAACGAAGCTGGTGAAGAAGAGGTTTTTCTAGATCCGAACACGTTTGCCGAGGATGGAACAATTTCTTTGGGCGCAACTTCTTTTTCGAAGGATGGAAGTGTTTTTGCTTATGCCATTTCAGAAGGAGGCTCAGATTGGAGAAAGATCATTATCATGGATGCAAAATCTGGCGAAATCCTTGAAGACACATTGAAAGATGTAAAATTCAGCGGAATGAGCTGGAGAGGAAATGAAGGCTTCTATTACTCAAGTTACGACAAACCTGAAGGAAGTGAATTATCAGCCAAAACAGATCAGCATAAACTCTATTTTCACAAGCTTGGTACACCTCAAGATTCGGATCAATTGATTTACGGAGGAACCGAAGCAGAAAAACGACGATACGTTGGAGGAGAAGTAACAGAAGATGACCGCTATTTGATTATTTCCGGTTCGGTTTCCACATCTGGTAACGAAATGAGTATTGTCGATTTGCAGGATCCTAGCGGGAAAATTGTTCCAATTGTTGAAGGATTTGATAGTGATTCCTATGTCATCGAAAATGAAGAAAGTAAGCTTTATATCGTTACGAATTTGGATGCGCCGAACAAGCGTATCGTAACTGTTGATGCCGCAAACCCAACAACTGAGAACTGGGTTGATTTTATTCCAGAGACAGAGAACGTTTTAAGCCCATCCACTGGAGGAGGATACTTCTTTACGAGTTATATGAAGGATGCCGTTTCTCAAGTGTTGCAGTATGATTACGAAGGCAATATGCTGGGTGAAGTTGACTTGCCTGGGGTTGGAACAGCGAGTGGTTTTGGTGGTAAAAAAGAAGACGAAATTCTTTATTATTCATTCAGTAATTATCACACACCAGGATCGATTTACACGTTTGATCCAAAAGCAAGACAGTCAGCGCAGTATTGGAAACCAGGAATCGACTTTGATCAGTCGGCCTATGAGTCGAAGCAAGTTTTTTATGAATCAAAAGATGGTACGAAAGTACCTATGATTATCACCTATAAAAAGGGTGTAGAATTGGATGGGACTAATCCAACAATCTTATACGGTTATGGGGGATTTAATATCAGTCTGACACCTCGTTTTAGTGTTACGAACGTTGTATGGATGGAGCAAAGAGGTGTATATGCAGTAGCAAACCTCAGAGGAGGAGGAGAGTATGGGAAAGAATGGCATGATGCCGGTACACAAATGAAGAAGCAGAATGTATTTGATGACTTTATTGCGGCGGGCGAGTACTTGATCAAAGAAGGTTATACATCATCCGATAAATTAGCAATTAAAGGTGGGTCTAACGGTGGATTATTAGTTGGAGCAGTAATGACACAGCGACCTGATTTAATGAAGGTGGCATTACCAGCGGTCGGTGTACTGGATATGCTACGCTATCACACATTCACTGCTGGAGCAGGTTGGGCTTATGATTATGGTACAGCGGACGACAGCAAAGAAATGTTTGAGTATTTATTGGGTTACTCACCTGTTCACAATGTTAAAGAGGGTACGGAATATCCGGCAACATTTGTGACCACCGGCGACCACGATGATCGTGTTGTTCCGGCACACTCATTTAAATTTATTTCTGAATTACAGGCGAAACAAGCTGGTTCAAATCCTGTGCTAATTCGAATCGAAACAGATGGCGGACATGGAGCTGGTACTCCGGTATCAAAGATTTTAGATGCTTATGCGGACGAGATGAGTTTTACGCTTTACAATATGGGGATTATTGATTATAAGGTGAAATAGAAGATTTTAGCACTGAAAAAATCCCCGTCTTTTGACTTCGATCAAATGCGGGGCTTTTTTCTTATTTTACTTTGAATTAATGCACAATGATAATTTCAGATTTTCATATTAAAGAAAGGTCAGTATTAAAAGAGGTCCGGGTCAAGAAAAAACATTACCTTTGTTAGTGAGTACTAACTAACTTATAACAATGAAAATTCAAAAGATCATTGCATTCGCTGCAATAGCTGCGTTTCTTTTTTCGTGTAATAGCGCCGAAGAAAATCAAGAGAAAGTTCTAGAAACAACTTCAACCACAGAAGTTTCCGAAACAGTTGAAGAACCTGAAACCTCTCGCGCTGAGCCAACTCGAAATTCTTACGATATCGAATTGATTGACAATAAAAAATGGAAGGTCAATGAAGAGATGATGATACATATTCGTAATATGGAAGCGGATATGCTAACTTATTCGGCGCAAGCTGAAAAAGATTATCTGCCTATAGCGAAGACATTAAAAGCTCATATTGGTAAATTAACAAAAAGCTGCACCATGAAAGGTCAGGCACACGATGAATTACATAAATGGTTATTGCCTTTTATTGATTTGGTCAATGATTTGAGAGATGCAGAAGAGGAAGATGATCACGCAGCTATGTACGTCGAAATTGAGGCTTCAATGGAGGAGTTTAATATGTATTTTGAGTAATGGAAATGGCGAATTACAGCAATCGTCAAATCGATATCATCAATGCTGCAACTAAGTTAATAAATGGAGGTGGGATCCAGTCTTTGACCACTAAAGCATTGTCAGAATCTGTAGGTTTTTCAGAACCAGCTTTATATCGACATTTTAAAAATAAGACTGAGATTTTATCAGCTATGTTGCAATTCTATGGGCAGCGTCTCAAAGAAAAAATAAATGAAATTATAAATGACGAAGGTAATGGCCTTTTTAAGCTAGAACGAATTGTAAAATATCAATTTGATCATTTTTCGAGACACCCAGCTATTGTAATGGTCATTTTTGCTGAAGCTAGTTTTCAAAATGACGCGATGCTATCTGAGAAGGTAAAGAATCTCATGTCTAATAAGAAAAGTAAGGTTGAAGCTATAATAAAAATGGGGCAATTAGATGGTTCAATTCGAAATGATATTGACACGGAACAATTGAGCCCTATATTTATGGGGACTATGCGCTTTACAATTCTGCAATGGCGGATGAATCATTATAAAGCTGACCTTAACCATCAGGGAGTCGAGCTTTGGGAGACCATGCACAGTATGTTTGCTGCTGAAAACATGAAATGAGCGTTTTGTCCAAAAAGAGATGCTTATCAACCTGGCTCATCATGAAATTAAGTTAGGTCCAGAAGTGGCAAAGAGGGGGGCAGATCATGCATTAATAAGCTTAACTTTTCTTTGAATTTAAAATTCAAAGATGACTCCAATTGTAGGGGTGATCAATGCACTTTGATTCTCAATGGTTAAAGGAAATGCATTTGAACCATCGGGTGCCAGTGGTTGTCCATCCGTCGTAGCAAAACCTGTATTGTCTTCATTTCGCTGGAAGGTATAATAAGGCGGAGATTCTTGTTTGAATGCCGTAATATTTTGAATGTCTACATAAAAATCAAAGCTCACTTTTTTTAGGTTGACAATTTTATCTAAACGGAAGTCTAATTGATTAAACGATCTTAATCGAACACTATTGACCGCGTTAAAATCAAGCACACCATTTCCGGTGAATGCATAGACCTCTTGTGAAGCTTCTAAATCAAATGGTGTATAAGGTGTGCCCCCAGCAAAGCGATATTTTAAGCCAAGTTTCCAACCTTTTCCGAAATTCCATCCGAAGGTAGAAGACAATAAATGCTGACTGTCCCAAGCAGATGGGAATAATTCGCCATCCAAACCTGTAAAAAGAGACCTTACATAGGTATAACTGAGAACGTAAAAGATATTGTTGACTAATTTTTGCTGCAAAAAGACTTCAAAACCATATGTTTCACCTACGCCAATACTGACAACATCTTCGTTGCCAACAGCGCCAAATTCTTGCCCTTGATTAGCCAGTGAGATTCCGGTTGCAACCGATACAGGGTAGTTTTTGTATTGCTTATAGAAGCCTTCAACGGTGATTCGTAAACCTTCATTTGGTAGCCACTGTGTTCCTAAAACATAATGATCAGATTGGATGTATTCCATGTCGCGATTGGTAAGCGTACCTTCTATATCTCTGTAGCCCAGGGAAGTATAGGTTGGAATCTTATAATAGCGTCCAATTGTACCGGTAATATCCCATTTATCATTCAGATGATAAGCTAAAGATAAGCGTGGAGATAAGGTTTTAAGGGGATTATTGCCCGATTCAGTGAATGTATTCATATCAGAACGCACGCCGGCTGAAACAAGTAGTCGATCTTTAAAGAAATTCTTTGAGACCTGAGCAAAGGCACCATATTTGAAAAAATCAATTGCTGTATTGGTATTAATCTCAATGGCAGGAATGATCACGTTTCCTGCAGAGTCTAGTGTCGCTGCCTGAATCTTATTGTAAAGTGCATAGTTGTACTTGACATACTGTCCCATTAATCCAAAAGAGTACTTGTATCCTTTTTTGTATTGGTTCCAATCAAAACGAAATTTATTTTCGATTTCTTGGGAGTTTAAACCAAAATTTCGAAACTCTTCATTGCCGTTTTGGGCATCTTCGAATTGATCGAGTTGATTGTCGAACATGTTGCGACTCAAAGCTAAGGTATAAAAGCCGTCGTTTACGCGACGTTTAAATGAAACACCATTCGTATAATTCCATTGCGTGATGAACGGCAGCGAACGACGCAGAAATTCGGTTTCGTCGTTATCAACTTTAGTAGGAGCAAAATTAAAACGGTCATAAGCCCCTAGTCCAAGCAACATAATGGTTGTTTTATTATCAGGACGGAAAGTTGTTTTAAATTGAAAATCCGTAAAATTTGGTCGAATAGGTAAATCAATGAGCGTGAATAGTAAATCCAAATAGGAAGCTCTTGCCGATAAAAGGAAGTCGTTTTTTTCACCCATTGGCCCTTCGAGCGTAACAACACTTTCAGTGAAACTAGCTCTTAAGTTACCGGATAACTTATCACGATTACCTTGTCTTTGTTTAATAACAAATGTCGAGGCCAATGCATTATCATAGCGGGCATCAAACGCAGAGGAGGAGAGTTTTAAGTCTTCGATAAACGACACATTCAAAATACCCTGTGCGCCTCCTGATGATCCTTGGGTTTGAAAGTGATTTAAAACAGGGATTTCAATTCCGTCTAAGTAATAGACATTCTCATTGGGTGCGCCTCCACGAATGATGATGTCGTTTCGTTGCGCTCCTCCTGCAGATCCACCTACTCCGGGTAAAGTCTGTACCACCTTAGAAACATCAAAGTTACCGCCAGGATTTGATTCAATTTCTACTGAGGTTAGCTTTTGAACGGATAGCGGAGTAACCATATCGGTAGTCGCAGCAGATTTATTCGATTCAAAAACAATTTCAACCGTTTCGAGATCTGTATTTGCTTCCATGAGTTCAAAGTTGACAGTCTCTATGTTTCCAGAATTGACGGGGATATTAAACTTCTTGAAGGTTTGGTATCCTGCATAAGTAACACGAATGGTATAATTTCCTACTGGAAGATCCAATTTATAATTACCATCGATATCTGTGATTGCCCCAAAGTTGGTCCCTTCCGCTAATATTTTGGCGAAGGCCAGCGGCTCTTCTGTGTTTTTGTCAATGACTGTTCCTTGGATGGCTCCATTCGTCTGTGCAATTCCAGAAATGCTAAAAACTAGCAAGAGGGTGAAGAATATTATTTTCATTTTTTAACGTTCTCGTAATTCTGGTGCAAATATAGTTCAATTTCGTAATAAAATATAAAATATGATACGAAAACGTACTTAATTATTTTTTATTACCTTTGTTTAATGGAAAGCACTTTGGTCCAAATCATTCGATTATATGAAGATTTTAAATCCGAACACTCTGAAAAAGCGGGTACGAATAATCTTACTTCATTTATTGCTTATGCGCAATCGATGGTTGGTAGTTCATCAAATTACTCCGAAGAGGTTAACACCGAGAACTGGAAAAAGTTCAGTCGGAAAACATTATTAGAGATGACTGCTGCGCTTGTGGGCAAGATGGGAAGGTATATTGATAACTACAGTCGAAAGAATATGAGCACAACACCAATTGGCAGTGTTGATGAGTTCACCTACCTCATTCCTTTGCTTGAATTTGATTCGTTATCGAAATCAGAATTGATTCAAATGAATGGTCATGCGATTACAACCGGTACAGATATTATTAAACGGCTGCTGAAGAAAGACTTTTTAGCTGAACAAATAGATCCGGCAGATAAAAGAAGCAAACGGATAAAGCTTTCTGAAAGTGGCAAGATGGCATTGTTTCAATCTTCAGAAACACTCAATAAATTATCGGTGATCAGTGCGGGCATTCTCAGTAATGAAGAGTTACTTCAGCTTGTAAGAATGTTGCAAAAGTTAGATCGTTTTCACGAAGACATTCACAAGGATCATAAAGACCTCCAATTGGATGACATATTAGTGAGCCGAAAGGAAGAGTTGTCGGTTTAACCGGGTATTAAGGGCTTGCCGAGTAGCGCTTGTATAAAAATAACTAGCACGATAAGCGCTTACAGAATGGTCATTATACGCATCATTCTTAAAGAGCTCAGTTTTTTTCTACGGTTTAACCAGATTGCAAAAAGCGGAATAACTTGCAAAGCATGTATACCTTACTAACTTTTTTGCTCCTTCTTTGACTAGAGTCGTTTTTGATTTTCTTATTAGTCACATTAAAACAAAAAAAAGCCCCTCAATCATTTGAGGAGCTTAAAAAAAATAGGGTGGAAGATGGGAATCGAACCCACGACCTCCTGAACCACAACCAGGCGCTCTAACCAACTGAGCTACAACCACCATTTTAATATTTTAACTACACCGTTGTGTAGTATGAGCTTCTTTTGTTTTCTGATTTGTGGATCAGAAAAAGATTGCTCAATTTGGGTTGGCAAATATAAACCATTTTTTTCTACAACGGAAAAAAATATTTCAAAAAAATCAAAAGGAATTAACCAATCTTGATGCGGGAGAAAAGTTTTTCAAACGTATCTAATAATCGCTTGAGCGCGTCAAAATGCAACGTAATCATCAACAATAATGTCATTCCCCAAATAACCAGCATATTGGCGGTGAATGTATTTACATACATGCCAAATATTTTTTTTCTTGGCGCATAGAAATGCGCACCAAAGAATCCAGCGTCATAAGGATCGAGATAAATCGGATCGGATTTTTGAATGAGGCGTCCATCTTTTTCTACTAGTTTGGTTAGATCCGTTTTGTTGGTAACAAATTGTGTCAACGATTCATTTGTATGTTCGTTTACCAAGCTGAGATAGGTCTCTTTGTCGTACTTCTCTATAATTTCTTGCGTTTTCTGGTCAATTTTAGCGCGATTATTATCGACAATTGTTTTGTAATGATTCTTTAGAATCGAAAAGTAGTTCTTGGCTTCATCGTAAGTGCTCATTGTAAATTGATCAAGTGTGAGTTGATCGATGCAACTGTTACAAACCAAGTTTTGAATAAATTCTTGCTCGCGTTCAATTTCATTTCTTAAAATCAAGAGAGAATGCTCAACGTCGGCTGTTTTTGAAGTATCACTAACGTTTGTTTTAACAAAGTCTA
>Ga0181553_10002781_pt1 | contig 15218 bp, 9 predicted proteins | sample 011ome_17_FD_133753 | JGI IMG/M metagenome (GOLD analysis project Ga0181553, IMG submission 133753) | Coastal salt marsh microbial communities from the Groves Creek Marsh, Skidaway Island, Georgia - 011502XT metaG (megahit assembly) | ecosystem: Environmental > Aquatic > Marine > Intertidal zone...
AAATTCTCAGAAGACTGGATTTTAATTTGTTATTAATTCAGTAGATCAAAATTGATTGTTATTTTTGTATCCCTTCAAAAAAAAAAATATGTTGCCAGCGAAACAAGGACTTTACAACCCTGAAAACGAACACGATAACTGTGGTGCAGGATTTATCTGCAGCCTTCAGGGAAAGAAAACCAACGATATTATTCACAAAGCACTTGATATTCTAGATAAACTAGAACATCGAGGTGCGGTCAGTGCAGACGGAAAAACAGGGGATGGAGCAGGTATTTTAATTGAAATTCCTCATGATTTTCTATCCAAACAATGTGATTTCGAATTACCTGAATTAAATCAATATGCAGTGGGGATGGTTTTTTTACCTAAAAAGGAAAACCAACGAACCTACTGTATTGGTGTTTTTGAGGCTGAATTAAAAAAACAGGGCTTAGAAATCCTTGGCTGGAGAAAAGTTCCTGTAAATCCTGATGTTGTTGGAAGTATTGCAGCGCAAACAGAACCTTTTATCATGCAAGTTTTTGTTGGCAGAGGGGAAACTGGTCTTTCTGATCACGAATTTAATATAAAGCTTTTCTGCGCCCGCAAAATTTCAGAGCATATCATTTCTAGCTCAAAGTTATCTGAGGCTTCTTATTTTTACTTGCCTAGTCTCTCCACTCACACCTTAATTTACAAAGGGCTTCTTATCCCAGAGGATATCAAGGGATATTACAAAGATTTATCTGATCCAGCAGTAGTTACTCGATTGGCTTTAGTTCACCAACGTTTTTCTACCAACACATTCCCAACATGGGATTTGGCACAACCTTTTCGTTATATGTGTCACAATGGAGAAATAAATACGTACAGGGGTAATCTAAGTAGAATGCAGGCTAGGGAAGAACTTTTAGAAAGTGATTTCTTTGGCCCAGACATCAAAAAAATACTTCCTGTAATCCTTCCTGGAAAATCAGACTCCTCCTCTATGGACATGGTCGTAGAATTACTTTTGGCTACGGGTCGGACTCTTCCAGAAGTTATGATGATGTTAGTTCCAGAAGCTTGGGAAAAACATGCTGATATGGATCCTGACAAAACTGCTTTTTACAAATACAACGCCTGTATTATGGAACCCTGGGATGGCCCTGCCTCTATTCCATTTACAGATGGTAAATTTATAGGAGCCTTATTAGATAGAAACGGGCTTCGACCCTCCAGATATTCTGTTACAAAAGACGGTTATGTAGTAATGTCCTCAGAAACTGGGGTGCTCGATATTGCCCCAGAAAATATTGAAAAACACGGTCGTCTAGAGCCTGGTAAAATGTTTTTGGTGAATATGGATGAAGGCCGTATTATCGAAGACGAAGAAATAAAAAAAGAAATAACAGGCAAGCGTCCATATCAAAAATGGCTTGATGATAATTTATTGCCTTTAAAAGAGGTTCCGTATACTGGAAATGTTAGTCCAACTGAGAAAGAAGGTTTTGAAACTCGGATGCGTATATTTGGATATACCCAGGAAGATTTAAAAACCCTTATCACACCAATGAGTCTTGAAGGTAAAGAAGCAATTGGGTCAATGGGTACCGACACTCCTTTGGCAGTCCTCTCTCAACGCCCTCAGTTGTTGTATAATTATTTTAAACAACTTTTTGCTCAAGTTACAAATCCACCTCTAGATGGGATTAGAGAAGAAATCGTTACTGACACCAGTCTAAGTGTCGGAAATGAATTCAACCTATTTGATGTTAGCTCCAATCATGCAAAAAAATTAAGCATTCAGAATCCTGTGATTTCAAACGAGGATTTAGATAAAATTAAATTCATTAAACACGATGATTTTAAAACCGAGACCATCTCCACCCTTTATGAAATTGCAGCCGGTCTGAATGGCCTCGAAAATGCTTTGGAGGACATGATTAAGGATATTGAACGGGCCTTAGAAAAGGGAGCGAATATTATCATCCTGTCGGATCGTGGTGTTTCTCCTTCACATGCACCAATTCCAATGTTGCTCGCTACATCGCATACGCATCATGCCTTCAAAAAACTTAAAAAGCGTTCAAAATTTGGCATCATCATCGAATCTGCTGAACCAAGAGAACCACATCATTTTGCCTTACTATTCGGTTATGGAGCCAGTGCGATAAACCCCTACATGGTGAATGAAATTATCATTCATCAAGTTAAAGAGGGTAACATCGAATTGGACGCAAATAAGGGCATTGATAATTTCAACAAAGCTATTGCGAAAGGAATTGTTAAAGTGATGAATAAAATTGGGATTTCTACTCTTCATTCTTATAGGGGTTCTCAAATTTTCGAAGCCTTAGGTCTTTCGCAAAAACTAATTGACCGTTTCTTTTGCAATACAGCAACCCGAATTGAAGGTATTGGATTGTATGAAATAGAAAAGGAAATCAATTCACGCCATACCAAAGCGTATGTTCACGAATCTAACTTAGGCCTCCCCCTTGAGATTGGAGGAGACTACCGCTGGAGACGAGACGGAGAAGCACACGCTGTTAATCCACAGACAATTGCTACTTTACAACAAGCAGTAAGACAAAACAAGCCGGAAAGCTATGCTACTTTTGCAAAAATGATTAACGAGCAAAATGAAAAGCTGATGACCTTGAGGGGTCTTTTTGAGTTTTCTAGTTTTGACCCGATCCCGATTGATCAGGTTGAACCTTGGACAGAAATCGTTAAGCGATTCAAAACTGGGGCAATGTCATTAGGTTCAATTAGTCAGGAAGCTCATGAAAATTTGGCAATTGCCATGAACCGAATTGGTGGTAAAAGTAATTCGGGTGAAGGAGGCGAAGATGTTCGCCGTTTTCAACCAGATCAGGATGGAAACTGGAAAAACTCCGCAATAAAGCAAGTTGCCTCAGGCCGTTTTGGTGTATCGAGTCATTATTTGAGTTCTGCTAAAGAAATTCAAATAAAAATGGCGCAAGGTGCCAAGCCAGGAGAAGGTGGCCAACTACCGGGTCCCAAAGTAAATCCATATATCGCTTCAGTAAGAAATTCGACCCCATATGTTGGATTAATTTCCCCTCCTCCACATCACGATATTTATTCTATCGAAGATTTGGCTCAACTGATTTATGATTTAAAAAATGCAAACCGACAAGCAAGAATTAATGTCAAATTAGTTTCTGAAGTTGGGGTTGGAACCATAGCTGCTGGTGTAGCAAAAGCAAAAGCAGATGTAATCCTAATTTCAGGTTTTGATGGCGGAACTGGAGCCTCGCCACTTACTTCACTAAAGCATGCTGGACTTCCGTGGGAATTAGGTGTAGCTGAAGCACAACAAACACTTGTGATGAACGATTTACGAAGTAGAATCGTTCTAGAATGTGACGGTCAAATGAAAACAGGAAGGGATGTAGCCATTGCCTGTTTGCTAGGAGCTGAAGAATTTGGTTTTTCTACTGCTCCACTGATTGCCTCAGGTTGTATTATGATGCGTGCATGTCATCTGAATACCTGCCCTGTAGGGATTGCAACACAAGATCCTGAATTACGCAAAAACTTTAAAGGAAAGCCCGAACACGTAATCAACTATATGTATTTTGTCGCTGAAGAATTACGTCAAATTATGGCAGAACTCGGATTCAGAACCATTGATGAAATGGTGGGGCAGTCTCAAAAGCTCAATATGAAAAAAGCAATTGAGCATTACAAGTCACAGGGAATCGACCTTTCTAAAGTTTTGTACAAACCTAATGTACCCTCCCATGTGATGGAACGCAATACCACAACTCAAGATCATCAATTACAAAACGTCTTGGATTTTGATATTCTCAGTGAAGCCCATCCAGCTTTATACAGAAAAGAAGAACAACACTTGGAATATAAAATTAAAAACACCAACCGTACTGTTGGAGCCATTTTAAGTAACGAAATTTCAAAAATTCACGGTGCAGATGGCTTACCAAAAAATACACTTAGTTTGAAATTTTCTGGTACAGCAGGTCAAAGTTTTGGTGGATTTGCTACACACGGTCTTTTTATGAAAATTGTAGGAACTGCCAATGACTACTTTGGAAAAGGACTCTCCGGAGCAACTTTAATAGCTCAAGTTCCTGAAAAAGCAACTTTTGTGCCTGACGAAAATGTCATCATTGGAAATGTTGCACTCTATGGAGCTACCAGTGGAGAAGCCTATATCAATGGAATTGCTGGGGAACGATTTTGTGTTCGTAACTCTGGAGCCAAAGCCGTTGTAGAAGGTATCGGAGATCATGGTTGTGAATACATGACAGGAGGTATCGCTTTAATTTTAGGAGAATTTGGAAGAAATTTTGCTGCAGGAATGAGTGGAGGAATCGCATACCTATACAGTGAAAATGGAATTTTTGACGAGAAAAAATTCAATCTTGAAATGGTAGAATTAGAAAACTTAATGGAAAGCGACTTGGAAACTGTACAAATGTTACTTCAAAATCACGTCGATTATACCAAAAGCCCAAAAGCAAAACAAATTCTTGAAGGCTGGCCTAAATCAAGTAAAAAATTCATTAAAGTAATGCCAACAGATTACAAGCGTGCCTTGGAAATGTTAACCAATCAATCAACTGAAAAAACTATCTAGAAATGGGGAAAATTAAAGGTTTTATGGAATACGATCGACTCAATGAGCCGGTCATTGACCCAAAGAAGCGTATTGGTAATTACAACGAATTTACTATTGCTCCAAAGCCAGAAAAGCTTCAAGAACAAGGAGCTCGATGTATGGATTGTGGTGTCCCTTTTTGTCATAGTGGTTGTCCTTTAGGGAATTTAATTCCTGATTTCAACGATGCTGTTTATAAAAATGAATGGAAACGTGCATTAACAATTTTACACTCCACAAATAACTTCCCTGAGTTTACTGGAAGATTATGCCCCGCTCCTTGCGAAGAGGCTTGTGTATTGGGTATCGTTAACCCTCCTGTCTCAATAGAATTGATAGAAAAATATATTGTAGAACGAGGTTTTTCTGAGGGATGGATAAAGCCAGAACCACCGACACAAAGAACGAATAAAACAGTAGCTATAATTGGCTCAGGACCCGCTGGTCTTGCTGCAGCTCAACAGCTCAATCGCGCTGGACATACTGTAACTGTTTTTGAAAGAGATAACAAAGTAGGTGGATTATTACGTTATGGAATTCCAGATTTTAAAATGGAGAAAAACGTTATTGACCGACGTATAGAAGTGTTAGAAGCAGAAGGAATCATTTTCAAATGCAGTGTAGAAATTGGAAAAGATATTGAAGCATCCGAATTAGAAAAAGAATTTGATGCTGTAGTTTTAGCAACTGGAGCTACCATCAAAAGAGAAATGCCTATCCCAGGTGCTGATCTTAAAGGAGTTGTTCAGGCAATGGAATTTCTACCTCACAACAATAAGGCTGTGGACGGACAGCACGAAAGAGATGAAAAATACCTTGCTTCAGATAAAAATGTTATCGTGATTGGTGGTGGGGATACTGGGTCAGACTGTATCGGAACATCTAACAGACAGGGAGCAACAAGTGTAACTAATTTTGAAATCATGCCTAAGCCTGCAGATTCAAGAACAGAAGAACATCCATGGCCCTATTGGCCTTTTAAACTAAAAACCTCTTCTTCGCATGAAGAAGGAAGTCATCGTGAATGGAGTATTCTTACCAAAGAATTTATTGGAGATTCCAAAGGTCATGTAAAAGCACTGAGAACTGTGGAGGTCCAATGGAAAAAAATCCCCGGTGAACGTCCGCAACTCATTGAGAAAAAAGATTCTGAAAAAGAATGGCCTTGTGATCTAGCACTTTTAGCACTTGGATTTACAGGTCCTGAAAAAACACTCCCTGAACAATTCGGACTTTCATTTGATGAAAGAGGAAACATTAAAGGAGAAAATGACTACCAAACCTTGAAAGAAAATATTTTCACAGCAGGTGATTGTAGAAGGGGACAGTCATTAATCGTATGGGCTATTTCTGAAGGTCGTGAAGCAGCACATCAGGTAGATACCTATTTAATGGGGAATTCAGTACTTCCACAAAAGAATAAAGCTGGAGATTTAGTCGCGACTTGAGTTCCACTTTACATTTTTAACACCCCAAACCATTCGGTTTGGGGTTTTTTGTTTTATATGGGAATACTCCACCCATGAAAATATTTCATTAAAAACTGTAACATTTTCCCCTATTTATTGTCTCAAAGACAAACCCCCATACTAAAATGAGATCATCTTTTTTAGCCCTACTCCTATTATCTTCATTTTTTATTTTTGCCCAAAAACAACTTCCTGAATTTGACGGAATTGTCATACCAGAAGAATGGGAAGGAGCAGAAACTTTTGACATCAAATACGAAGTCAGTCCAGGAGATAATGTGCTTTCTCCTAATCTCACAAAAGCATACGTGACCTATTCAGAAACTGATTTGTACGTAGGATTTATCGCATATGCTGACATGGACAATTTACGTTCTTCGATTCGAAATCGTGACGAGGGATTTCAAGACGACATTGTCTTTATTGGAATAGATACCTACGGTGACGGTCGCTATATGGTAGCAATAGGTTCTAATCCTGAAGGAAATCAATTGGATCTCAAACTCCTGTCTGGAGGAAATGACGATGTTTCTTATGATGTCAATTTTGAATCCAAAGCCAGTAAACACGAAGACAGCTATCATGTAGAACTCAAAATTCCATTTAGCGTTTTGCAGTTTAAACAATCCCCTGAGATGAAATGGAGAGTGATGTTATTCCGGTCAACCTTTACTGAAAATAACCGAAGTCAAAATATCAATTTCCCTATCGATCGGAACAATCCTTGCTTTCCTTGTCAAGCAACCAGCTTTATCACCCTAAAAAATGTGAAATCAAAAAATCGGGTTAATGTTTTGCCCTATGTATACAGTGGTCTTAACGGTTCCATTGAAAATGGCTCGTTAGATTATGGAAAACTAGTAACCAATGTGGGAATCAGTGGATTATTTGATTTAAATAATATCACTTCACTAGAATATGCCATCAATCCTGATTTCTCTCAGGTAGAGGCTGATGTTTCGCAGATCAGTGTGAACAATACATTTGCAATTTTCTTTCAAGAAAGAAGGCCTTATTTTAATGAAGGAAACGATATTATAGAAACCAATTTAAATACTGTTTATACTCGAGCAATTAATCAACCCTTACTCTCCACCAAACTGATTAGCCAAGGAGAAAAACAACGTATATATTGGCTTACCGCATATGACGAAGCCTCTCCTTATTTAATCGCTGCAGAAAATCGCTCTTATTTTGGAGAAGGAAAAGCCTCTTATTCCAATATTTTTAGATACCAACGCACTTATAAGCAAGGAACTAATCTTGGGTTCTTAACAACCAACCGTATTTTTCAAGACGGCGGGTATGGTCATACTCTGGGAATTGATGGACGGTATCGATTTAAAAAATCATATACTGCTACATTTGAATTTAATAAAAGTATCGTACTTGAACCTCAAGCAGATTGGATAGAAGATACTGATCAAATTGGCAATAAAAATACTCAACTGGACGGTGAGTCCCTAAACGGAGATGCTCTATTTTTCTCTTTAGAACGGAATACCAGAAACTGGAATTCAAAAATTGAATACCAACAATTCTCACCCCATTTTCAAACACCACTCGGGTTTGTGACACAAAACAGTATTCGTATTATTGATTTTTATCATGGATACCAGTACTTTTTTGACAAAGAAGATTTTGTAAAGCAATTAGGACTCTATGCTGGAACTGAAATTAATTATAATTACAATAATTTGAGGAAATTATTAGACCTTGGGACATCCCTAAACGTACAATTAAGTGGTAATATTCAAAGTGAGATGAACTACAATTATACAGTAAACGAAGAGTTTGATGGTTTTAATGCGGAAGGCATGCACGAACTAAGTGCCTTTGTTTCCTATAATCCTTCAGAATCTGTTCGACTTGGTATGTTTACCAAAATCGGGGAGTCAATTCGATATGACTCAGAAAATCCTTCCATTGGGGATAGTTTCTTTATTGGTACCTTTAATAACTTTCAGTTTACTCCCAAAATTAGATTTAGTCCCTCTCTTCGTTACTCACAACTAAAAGATAAGACCAACGGAGAATCATATTTTTCAGGGTATATAGCTCGAGCTAATCTCAATTTCCAATTTAACCAGACCATTTCATTCAGATTGGTTGGAGAGTATAACGATTTTGACAAAACCTTTTTCTTCCAACCTTTACTCAAATGGAATCCAAATCCTTTCACCATATTTTATATCGGAGGAACCAACGGCTATTCTCGAATCGAAAACAAAAATAAATTCGGAATTGAAAATAGTCAACTCTATCTAAAGTTTCAATATTTATTTGATTGGTAAACTGAGGAATAGCATCCATATTTTAAAAAAATAACTACATTCGCATACTAATAATGAGTCTATTCAAGACGCATTGCCTTTTATTGTGAAGTATTTTTTCATGTTCGGGCTTAGGAAGATAAAGAAGTCTATTCCAAAAGCTGCCTTAGGGATAAGGAACCGAATTCTCAGGCTGACTTCTGAAATCTATTGTAAACTCCAATTTTGGAGGGCATATCTTTATTTTACAACTCCATTATTTATTATTCGGGTTTGAGTGTAATCAAAAAAGCAGTCTTTTTTAATCACATTCAATACTTAAATAATGAAAACAAAATACATCGATCTAATCGAACAAACCTTTGATTTTCCCCAAGAAGATTTTAACCTAACGAACAATCAACTCAACTTTCATGGGATTGATTTAACCGAATTGATTGCAACCTACGGTGCACCTTTGAAGTTTACATATTTGCCCAAAATATCTGAAAATATCAATCGTGCCAAACAGTGGTTCCAAGAAGCCATGGTTCGACATAATTATGGCGGAAAATACAATTATTGTTACTGCACAAAAAGCTCTCATTTCAAGTTTATCCTTGATGAAGTATTGCTTAACAATGTGCACATTGAAACTTCTTCAGCCTTTGATATTGATATTGTTGAATCTCTCATTAAAACAGGTCAAATTACACAAGACACCTATGTCCTATGCAATGGATTTAAACGGGCTCAATATTTGGAAAACATTGTAAGGCTTATCAATAACGGTCATAAAGCATGCATTCCTATTTTAGACAATTATGACGAGTTGGAATTGCTGACCGAAGCAGTCAATCATCCTTTTGATATTGGAATACGAATTGCTTCTGAAGAAGAGCCAAAGTTTGAATTTTACACTTCAAGATTAGGTATCGGTTATAAGAATATTGTTCCATACTACGAGAATTTCATTCAAAAAAATCCGAAAGCAAATTTAAAAATGCTTCATTTTTTTATCAATACAGGGATCCAAGATCAATCTTATTACTGGAATGAATTAATGAAGTGTATGAAAGTCTATGTGGCCTTAAAAAAGGTCTGTCCTACCTTAGACAGTTTGAATATTGGAGGTGGTTTTCCAATCAAAAATTCATTGGGCTTCGAATATGACTATGCCTATATGGCTGATGAAATTATTGGTCAAATTAAATCAGCCTGTGAGGAGGCTCAAGTTTCAGTACCCAATATTTTTACTGAATTTGGAAGTTTCACTGTAGGAGAAAGTGGTGGTGCGATTTACCAAATCTTGCACCAAAAACAACAAAATGATCGGGAAAAATGGAATATGATCAATTCCTCATTCATCACAACCCTTCCAGATACTTGGGCAATTAACAAACGATTCATTATGCTTCCTATTAATCGCTGGGACGATGAATATGAAAGAGTTCTTCTAGGCGGACTTACCTGTGATAGTGATGATTATTACAATAGTGAGCAGCATGTCAATGCAATATATTTGCCTCGATACAACGAAGAAAAACCATTGTATATTGGTTTTTTTAATACAGGAGCTTATCAAGAATCTATAGGAGGATTTGGAGGATTACAACACTGTCTGATTCCACAGCCAAAACATATTTTAATCGAAAGAGATGCCGAAGGAAATCTAAAACATTCTCTCTTTAAAGAACAACAAACAGCAGCTGATTTTCTTGCCCTTTTAGGGTACTAACAGAACATTCTATTTTTAATACACATGAAAACAAAAACAACTTATGCAGGAATACCAGAACAATATGCCACTCCTGAAAATTCAAAAATTGTATTAATCCCAGTCCCTTTTGATGGCACAAGTACATGGAAAAAAGGGGCAAATAAAGGCCCAGAAGCATTTTTAAAAGCATCTGAAAACATGGAATTATACGACATTGAAACTGATTCTGAAGTCTATAAGAATGGTATTTATCTATGTGACCCTATAGACTCCATGGAAACTCCTGAAATTATGGTAAATGCTGTAGAAGAAACGGTTAGAAATTACCTAGGTAGAAATAAATTTGTTACACTTTTTGGAGGAGAACATTCCATTTCTATTGGAGCAATACGGGCTTTTTCTGCGAGCTTTGAAAACCTAACAGTAGTTCAAATTGATGCTCACGCCGACTTAAGACCTTCGTACGAAGGATCCCCTTTTAATCATGCTTGTGCACTCCATGAAGCCAGTCAAACTACAAATCTTATTCAGATAGGAATTCGAAGCATGGATGCCTCAGAAAAAGGATTCCTGAACCGAGAAAATACCTTTTTTGCTCATGACATGGCCACCGATCCGTATTGGATGGATCAGGCTATTGATAAGATGACAGACAACATTTACCTAACTATTGATTTTGATGGTTTAGATCCTTCCATTTTTCCCGCAACAGGAACACCAGAACCTGGTGGTTTGTTTTGGTATGAAACTTTGGATTTTTTGAAAATACTTTTTAAAGAAAAAAATGTAGTTGGTTTTGATTTAGTCGAACTATGTCCTGATCCAGCACAACATGCTTCTGACTTTTTAGCCGCAAAATTATACTACAAAATGTTGAGCTATAAATTCAAAACGACCGAAGCCGAACTCGATGATCTAGGCTTCAATTATAAAACGCAAGAATCTTTGCCAAAATTTAAAAATGATGACAACGAATAAAGGAGCAATTTCTCAGTTTATAGAAACTTATTACCTACATTTTAATGCCGCCGCATTAGTAGACGCAGCAAAGGGTTATGAAACCCAATTAGCGCAAGGAGGTAAAATGTTGGTTTCACTAGCAGGTGCTATGAGTACAGCCGAATTAGGTAAAATTTTTGCAGATGTGATTCGGGAGCAAAAAGTCCATATCATCTCTTCTACAGGTGCAAACCTTGAAGAAGATGTTATGAATTTAGTGGCACATTCTCATTATAAACGTATTCCAAACTATCGTGATTTAACACCCCAAGATGAATGGAATCTATTAGAAAAAGGGTTGAATCGAGTTACTGATACCTGTATTCCAGAAGAGGAAGCATTTCGCAGGCTTCAAAAACACATTTTTAAATTATGGAAAAAGGCCGAAGAAGAAGGGAAACGTTATTTCCCTCATGAATTTATGTACCAATTGTTGCTTTCGGGTGTATTAGAAGAATACTATGAAATCGATTTAAAAGACTCATGGATGTATGCTGCAGCTCAAGCAAATCTGCCGATGGTTGTCCCTGGTTGGGAGGACAGTACAATGGGTAATATATTTGCCAGCTATGTAGTTAAAGGGGAACTTAAAGCCAATACGGTAAAATCTGGTATTGAGTACATGACCTATCTCGCTGATTGGTATTTACAAAACTCTGAAAAAGGGATTGGTTTCTTCCAAATCGGGGGAGGAATTGCTGGAGATTTTCCGATATGTGTAGTACCTATGCTCTATCAAGACTTGGAGCAGGAACAAACACCTTTTTGGAATTATTTCTGTCAAATTAGTGATTCTACCACAAGTTATGGATCTTATTCTGGTGCTGTACCCAATGAAAAAATAACTTGGGGGAAGTTAGATATAGATACCCCAAAATTCATCATAGAATCGGATGCTACCATAGTTGCTCCTTTGGTCTTTGCTTATCTTCTGAATCGGTAGTACGCTACTAATTGTTTGCTTGATTTAAGGCTTGGTTAATCAGAAAAGCCAAGTCTATTCTTGCTCCATGGGGGATACTATCAGTAACCGTTAAAATCAAAAGACGTTTTCCATTCAGATCTAAATAAACCTTTTGTCCGTTGGTCAAATTTACCCCACTTCTGCTAAAGGGAGTCAAATTAGGATTCATTACTCCAGGTATTCGAAGTGGTAGGGTTTGGGCAGTGTTGTTTTCCAAATAAAAAGCCCTCTGAGGAGTAATCGATTCTGTTGTTTTTTTATTTCCAGTACTTCCTTTGCGAAGGGTATAGCTAACTTTGAGCGGTGCTAAAAACCGATTTTCAAATTGTAAATACATTCCTTTATTTACTTCTAGTAGCTCATTTTTCCCTTTTTCAAGTCCAAAACTTTTACAAACTGAATCTGTCACTTTTTCTCTAGCTGAAACACCCAAAACAAACTTGGACTCGTTCCAAATTTTAACATTAAATCCCTGGTACAAAGGATAATCTATCTGAACTACCTGCTTGGGAGGTATAATTAAAGTAGAACGTTCTCCTTTTTGACCAAAAGCATAAAAAGTTGCTATTAAATAGATGAACAGAATTTTTTTCATCTAATAAAAATACAATCTTATCTTTATACTCCTTTAAAAAAAACTAATGAATAAAGTCCTAAGTCTGCTATTCGTCTTTTTTATAATTGGTTGTAAAAATTCATCGAGTACAAACGTTGAATCCATTACCCTTAAGACAACTCAACAGCAAATTTCACTCTCGGAAACCGAACACATACTCTATACTTTGGCAGCAGATAGTATGAAGGGTCGCGATACGAAAAGTGGTGGCTATTTCAAAGCTGCAGAATTTGTCTCATCTTATTTTAAAACTCATAACGTAAACCCCTTTTATCCAGATTATCGAGATTCTTTCGTTTTAGACAGTCTTGTTTCCTTCAACCTTGTGGGACAAATAGGAGAATTTGACCCAGAAAAAAACACCATTCTAATTGGAGCTCATTTGGATCATATTGGTATTAAACACAATGAAAATGATTCTATTTTTAATGGAGCAAACGATAATGCAGCTGGCGCAACTGCTGTACTTCAGCTTAGTCGTTTTTTAGCTTCTTACACATGGGATCAGAATATTCTTTTAGCTCTATTTGCCGAGGAAGAAAAAGGATTGAAAGGATCGCATCATCTCGCACAACGTTTTATTGATGAAAATATCAGTTTGGATTATATGGTCAATTTTGAAATGATCGGCACTAAACTAACTACAGGACCTAACCAAGTATATCTTACGGGTTTTAATCAGTCCAATATGGCTGATGAGATGAACGCCATCGCTCCCAATTTTGTCCAATTCCTCCCTGAAGCAAAAGAACTAAACCTCTTTCGAAGATCTGACAATTATGCCTTTTTTCTAAAAATGAATATCCCTGCTCAAACATTATCCTCTTTTGACTTTAAAAATTTTGATTTTTATCACAAAGCTGGAGATGAAGCATCTAAATTGGATCTGGAAAACCTGAATCAAATTATTAGTACAGCTGCTTATACTATATCCCAATTAATCCATCAAAAAACCGCAATTCAACTGTATCCGGAAAACCAATAAACTCAAACTCTAGTTTCCCTTCTAGTTTATTAATCAATAGCTTTTATTAATAAATCCAAAAACCATAGGCTGAGACCATCACAAAAGCAATAGGTATTACAAATAAAAAGTAAATTATTGTAATCACTCCTGATCTAAAAACAGTGGAGAACCAACTGGATTTATAACATTTTTTAATGGCTAGAATCAAATAAATCTCCATAGCACAAATGATTAAAAAATCAATCCAAAAAGGGATCATTAAAAAATGATTTGTCAATAGCATTAGAATGAAAATAAAGAAAAGAAAGGAAAAAAAATAAAAACTAAATACCAGGTGAATCGCGTAAGTACCTTGTCTATAAAAAAATAATTTTAAAAGAAATGCAAATATTGGAAGCAAAACAAACATTGCTACAGGAAAAGTATCGAAGATGGTTCGAATTAATTCTCCTCCACTTCTTTCTCTATATAATTTAATAAATTGAGAATACATTTTTTTGTTGAATTCCCCAGTATCTTCATTCAATCCCATTTGTTTAAGAATATCTGTATCAGTTCCTCCTCTTGCTCTTAAAGAATCTAACTTTTTGAATTTAAATCCATTAACCGGAAGAAATTTATCCTTTTTCTCTTCTATAGAATCAAGTGAATTTTCAAATTCAGAAATAACAGATGTGATTTTTTTCTCTTCAATCTGAGTAAAATCTGATTCCATAATTAACGAATCTAATACCTTTGGAGAATTTAAAAAAGCAGAATCTTTAATGACGCTATCTATAAGTTTTATATTATCTCTGACCACCAGTGTTGTCATTAAAAAGAAGAAAAGTACTGACAAAAACAAATATAATTGAGCTGGATGCAGATAAAGAGACCTCCTGCCATTTACAAATGAATTGGACAAATGACCTGGCCTAAATAAGAGTGGTACTATACTTTTAAAAAATCGGGCATCTACAGAAAAATAATTAGTAATTGTATTGTAAAAAAGTAAGCTTACAGTAAGTTTTTCCCTAGTTTGTTGTCCACAGTGTGGGCAAAACTTAGACTCATTTCGATAGTTGTTCTCACAATTTACACATTGGCTAGTAGGGTATCTCATGCTTGGTAAAGATTTGAACCTAAATATACAATTATATCCTATTCAATAGCGTGAGTGCAATTTTCGTTATGATCGTCCATGAAAAGAGATTCATGACATTTAGTATGACCTTGCATAACATCAAAAAAAAAGACCCTTACAAAACTGCAAGGGTCTTCGAAGAAGGCGGCGACATACTCTCCCACCAAATGGCAGTACCATCTGCGCTAGTGGACTTAACTTCTCTGTTCGGAATGGGAAGAGGTGAGCCCCACTGCTATAACCACCTTAATTGTCGTAGCGTTTGTACACTACATAATAACGTTGACACATCAATATGATACAGTTGCAATTAACTTTAAAGTTGTCTATTTTTTAGCTACAGTACTTAAAAGAAAAAGTACTACGATAGGCTTACGGGTAATTAGTATCACTCGGCTATGACATTACTGCCTTTACACCTGTGACCTATCAACGTAGTCGTCTCCTACGACCCTTAAAAGAAATCTCATCTTGTGGTGGGTTTCGCACTTATATG
>Ga0181553_10002783_pt1 | contig 15215 bp, 9 predicted proteins | sample 011ome_17_FD_133753 | JGI IMG/M metagenome (GOLD analysis project Ga0181553, IMG submission 133753) | Coastal salt marsh microbial communities from the Groves Creek Marsh, Skidaway Island, Georgia - 011502XT metaG (megahit assembly) | ecosystem: Environmental > Aquatic > Marine > Intertidal zone...
GCCTGGGGAAACCTCAGTGTACGCCAAGTATTTCAACGCTCGCGCGACCTTAAGGTACCCGGCAGCAAACGCAACCTCAAAGCCTTCCAGGACCGATTGCGCTGGCAGAGCCACTTCATGCAAAAATTCGAAAGCGAAATAGATTACGAGCAAGTCCCCATCAATCGGGGCTTCATCGCAGTGGATGCCTCCAAAAAGATGGACGAAGAAAAATTCACTGCTTGGAAAATGGGAAGCACTGGCGTGCCCCTGGTCGATGCCTGCATGCGCTGTTTGGATGCCACTGGATACCTGAACTTTAGAATGCGTGCCATGGTCGTTAGTTTCTACAGCCAATACCTTTGGCTGCCTTGGAAACCCGGGGCCGATTATCTCGCCAGTCTTTTCACTGATTTCGAACCGGGCATCCACTACCCCCAGTTCCAGATGCAAAGTGGCTACACAGGAGTCAATACCATCCGCATATACAACCCGATTAAACAGAGTCAGGACCACGATCCCAAGGGAATATTTATCAAGGAATGGATACCAGAATTGGCCCAAGTACCGGAAGAATATATTCACGAACCGTGGAATATTCCTCCGTTGCAATTAGCGCTGGAGAACATCAGCCTCAGCGATTATCCGGCCGAACCGATCATCGATCTGTTCAAAGCTCGAAAACACGCCAGCGACACGCTGTACGCAGCTAAAAAATCTAAATCTGTTGCGGTAGAATCCAAACGGATTCTCGCCAGACACACCAACCCAGGTCGGCGCGAACGCTAGTTTTCGTCTACCAAACGGAAGCCTTCGCCGTGCACATTTTCAATGCGCAATCGCTCGTCTGGACGCAAATATTTACGGAGCTTAGCCACATATACATCCATGGAACGCCCGGTGAAATAATTATCCTCTTTCCAAATCTTTAAAAGTGCCTTGGAACGCGGCAATAATTGGTTGCGATGGGCGATCATCATCTTCAACAAGTCACTTTCCTTAGGACTTAATCGCACGACATCGCCGTTCAGGTCCAGCTGACGAATCTTGGGGAAGAACGTGAATTTCCCAATGGTTAGCTCATCCGGCTCCTCCTCTACTTCTGCAGATTTACGTCCAATGATGGCTTGAATTTTATACAGCAAGACATCAGTATCGAAGGGCTTGACCAAATAATCATCCGCCCCAGCCGAATATCCAGCAATGATATCCTCTTTTTGACCTTTTGCAGTGAGGAAAATCAGCGGTTGACCGTTATCAATCTCCTTCACCTCTGTGGCCAGGGTGAGGCCGTCCTTCTTAGGCATCATGATGTCGAAAATACACAGGTCAAAGGTGCCTTGCTTGAAAGCACGTAGGCCTTGAACACCATCGCGTTCAAGCGTTACCTCGTAGTCGTTAAAGGTCAGTGTATCTCGCAATAGGTTTCCGAAGTTGATATCATCTTCTACCAGTAATAAGCGCTGCTTGTCCATATCTATTTTCTTGGTAATGCTAGGGTAAATGTGGTTCCTTCACCGGGTGCACTTTTCAACGTAATCTGACCTCGGTGTTTTTCTACAATCTCTTTAACGAAGGAAAGGCCTAATCCGTGTCCTTTCACGTCGTGAATATTTCCTTTGGTAGCGCGGAAGAATCGGTCAAATACTTGCATCTGTGTTTCCTCATCCATGCCTATGCCTCTGTCCTTGATGTGTACGAGATAATGGGCATTATTTAGGCCCAATTTTACACTGATCTGCGGCACTGAAGTACTGTACTTAATGGCATTGTCGATGAGATTCGTCATGGCGCTCTTTAACTGGGTACGGTCGCCGAGGAAATCAAAGCTACCCTCTGCCATTTGCAGATCCATCCAACCACCGCGTTCTTGAACATTCAAACGGAAATGGTCGACGGCCTCCTCTACTAATTGGTCTAGTTTCATCCACTCCTTTTCCAGCGTGAGTTCCTCCTTATCCATCATAGACATTTGCAATACGCTCTCCATCTGAGCGTTCATCCGTTTGTTTTCCGCCTTGATAATTTCAAAGTAGCTGCGCATTTGCTCGGAGTTCATCTTCTCTCCGTTTTTCATCAGAGAATCTACTGCTAAATTGATGGTGGCCAACGGGGTTTTAAACTCGTGACTCATATTGTTGATGAAGTCGCTCTTTACCGCTGCCAAACGCTTTTGACGACGTCCTTGACGTTGCACTCCGAAAAAGGCGATGAGAATGACGGCCGCAAACAGTAAAGCTGCCAACAAGCTCAAATACACGCGCTTGGCTAAAAAGAATCCTTCGCGAGGGAAGTACAACAAGAATTGGCGCGTGGGACCGAAAAAGCTTTCAGCTAAAACGTAGTTGAATTTGACCAATTGTGGATCGAACCCCTCCGTAGTCAATGAACTCAAGTAGCCATTCTCAACCACGCTCCACATGGGCTCCACGGTGATGCCCTGGGCACGCAGCTCAGCCGTAACGATGCTGTCCATTTCCCCATAAGATAACTGCGTTTCCCAAGGAAGATTGCTTTGGAAGTTGTCGAAAATCCCGCCTAGGAAGTTCGTATCTATACCGCCCAGACCGTACGGGTTTTGGACCTGACCGCTGGACCAACGCAACGTGGTCGTTCCCATGGGGGTAGAAATGGTCACAGTACTATCCCCTGTGCTCGTCGTTTGTCGCATGCCCATGCTTTTGCGACGAATGTGCAAACGAACACGGTCGTTCAAATTTGTCGCCATTTGGCCCACGTTCGTCTCGTATTGCTGGCGTTGTAATTCCAACTCCCCAGATAATAAGCTCAGCTGCAGGTACAAAGCACCCAAAACAGCCGCCGTTAATATGGCTGTCGTTGAATGTTTTCCGAGTTTGTTGAGCAGTACTTTGAACATAGTACTAAGGTACGGGCTTCACCGAGACCGCGGCTTTTTTTAACGCGTGTTAACAGCCTAGATGATTTGGCCAATTAATGCATCGACATCAAGTCCCTCGCCCTTGGCCTTGTAATTGATGGCAATTCTATGGCGTAAGACTGCTGGTGCTGCCTGGCGAATATGGGCCATAGAAGGACTGCCCTCCCCGCGCATCATGGCAATGGCCTTGGCGGCGATGACCAAACTTTGGGACGCCCGTGGCCCCGCTCCCCAACTGAAATAATCATCGGCTACCGCATGGCTATCTGATTGACCTGGACGTGTTTTTCTGACCAAAGAAACCGCATAGGCCACAACATCATCAGCTACCGGCACGGCGCGTAAGGCATGCTGTAGATCCACGATATCTTGTGCGCTCATACAAGGGCGTACCTCGGGCTTTTCATTGGTCGTCGTAGCCTGAACCACGGCAACCTCTTCCGAAGCCGACGGGTAGTCCATACGGATATTAAACAAGAAACGGTCAAGCTGCGCTTCAGGTAGCGGGTAGGTTCCCTCCTGCTCAATGGGATTCTGAGTGGCCAACACAAAAAAAGGATGCGGTAGGTCCATCGTTTTTCCGGCAGCACTAACCTTGCGCTCCTGCATCGCTTCGAGTAATGCAGCTTGCGTTTTCGGAGGAGTTCTGTTGATCTCATCGGCCAATACGATATTGGCAAAGACCGGTCCTTTATGAAATACAAACTCGCGCTGCGCATTGAGCATTTCAGTCCCTGTAATATCTGAGGGCATGAGGTCAGGTGTGAATTGAATCCTAGAAAAATCCAATCCCAATGCCTTAGATACAGAGGTAATCAAAAGTGTTTTTGCTAATCCTGGCACACCCACCAACAAGCTGTGGCCTTGGCACAGGATGCTCATGACGATCAAATCTACCGCCTCTTCTTGCCCAATAATCACCTTAGCGATCTCCGCCTTAAAGGCTTTGATGCGCTCCGGAGCGGACTCGAGTATGGCTATGATTTGCTGATCAGTCATTGTTAGAATTCCAACCTTCTAAGTATTCATCACAAGGATAATAACCCGAGTTCACTCGAACGAAGGTCTCTTGTAGTTTTTCTTCCTTCCACTCATCCACGATGCGTGCCTGTTTTTCTTGCAGGGCAAATCCTTTGATTCGAGTAAAATCAAGGTCGAGATTGGCGCGGTGCGGCTCGTATTTTTGATCGAGTTTGATGATGCGGAATGCTTCGCGTTGGTCGTCCGACACAAAGAAGGATGATTCCGAAATCTCGCCCAGCGCTAAGCTGTTTACCATACCGAACAATGTGCGATCTAACTGACTAATTTCAAATTTGTTATTTCCGTTTTGGAAATTGCTCATTTGTCCACCGTTGAAACGCGTATTCTCATCTTCACTGTATCGACGTGCTGCCTCTTCAAAGGACAATTCACCGGTAGAAATAGCGCTAGATACACTGTCTAAAAAGGCCTTGGCTTCCTGCAGATCTTCTTGGCTCAGCTTAGGCTTAATCAAAATGTGACGAAGGTCCAATTCCTCTCCACGCTTCTCTAATAATTGAACAATATGGTACCCGAATTCCGTTTTAAATGGTTCGCTTATCTCGCCCTTGCGTAGGTTGAAAGCAACGGCTTCAAATTCTTTGACGAATACACCGCGTTGGATGCCCTTGTACTCCCCTCCTTTTTTGTTAGAACCAGGATCTTCACTGTACAAAATAGCCATGGAAGAAAAACTCGTACCATTTTCAATGCGCTCCTTAAGATTCGTTAATTTCTCAATGACCTCTTGCTCTGCCTCTTTGGAAACCTCAGGATATTTAACAATCTGGCTGATTTCAACTTCAGCATTGATCAAGGGAACACTATCCGCGGGTAGGCGCTCATAAAAGGAACGTACTTCCGAAGGCGTAACCTCAATACCCTCGACCACAGTCATTTGCATACGCTGCGCAACTAATTGGTCCTTGATCAAATCGCGCATTTCCTCCTTGATTTCAACCACAGACTTCTCGTAAAACTGTTCGAGCTTCTGCTGGTCGCCCATCTGCATAATCAATTGCTGAATGCGGCGGTCCATATTCGCTTCAACTTCGTCCTCACCCACTGTTACAGAATCAATTTCCGCATGGTGGATCAATAACTTCTGAAACAACAACTCTTCGAAGACCTCACAATACGTCAACGTCTCCCCGAAGTTCTGGCGATTGAAGACCTCATATTGCTCTTCAATTTCGCTCTGAAGAATGATATCCCCGCCAACAATGGCAGCCACACCGTCCACCGTTTTTGGCTGTGCTTGTGCAAAAACAGTAAATCCTAGACAGAAACTAGTAAATAATAAGTGTACCTTCTTCAATTGCATCATCAATGATATTTTCTTCTATACGCTCGATTAGTTTTAATCGGCGTTTGTTTAACAACACCTTTCGAACACGTTCTTCCACGTATTCTAGCGGGCTGTAACTATCTTCTAATCGGACATCATTTACCTCTACAAAATACACAAGAACAGTGTCTTCACAGGTAAATTTTTTAGTCCTATTAAAATAGGAGTAAGGATTACTAACTTGTATAGGAATCTCTGCGATAAAATCATCCAGAGGTACCCAAATGGAATCCTGGTAGTTGCTTTGTTTCGTGGCGAAAACCTCGGCCCAGTCCAGAAATTTCTCCTGTTGACGCGTGGAGGTAAACCAACGCTTCGCCTCATTCATTTTCTGAGCGCCTAAGGGCGCAGCAATGTATTTCGCCTGCACAATCCGTTCCTTCAGTTCAAAGCTTGATGTATTGGCTTCGTAATATTCCCTTATCTCCCCAGCAGTGATGGTCGTATCGAGATGCTGATTGATATAGCGATCTATGTACGCATGCTTCAACAAATCATTACGGTATTGCTCCACCAAATCCTCAAAGTCCTGCAATTCCGCACGCAGGTTAAACTCAGCCGCTTGCACTAATAGTTCATTCTTCGCCCAACGCGTAATCAACAGATCAACATAGCCTGCGCTATCGGCAGCCTCCATAGATCCCGCGGACGGTAAGCGATCTTTAATATCCTCGAAATAAAGCTTTTCAGAGCCCAATTGTGCCAACAGTGTGGGATCCTCTACCCTTGGGGCACAGGATACGGCTAGCGCACAAATTCCTATGTACAGGAGATTACGCACTATTTCAAAGCTTCAAAAACCTGGGCTTTAACCTCTTCGTTCACTTGAACATCAAACTTCTCGCGCAATGAGGCCACCCAAGTTTTTTCCAACTGGTCTTGGTAACTCGCAATAACGAGTCCTTTGATCTCATTCAGGGCTTTAGGAGCAGAAGGAAGGCTGTCCTCTACCAACAAAACGGCATACCCTCCAGTAGAGAGTTCTACAGGACCATATACTCCCTTATCCATGCTCCAAATTTCTTGCAACACAGGCTCGTCTTTCTGCTGTGCCATCCCTGAAGCATAAGCAATACTCAAGGCTTCCTGGCTTTCAAGCAATTCGTCGACTTTATCGCGACGGTCCTTAAGCAACCATTTCGCAATGCGCTTTGCATCCTTAGCTTCCTTACAAACCCAGTAATTGTAGTTAATGCGGTCGTCCCAACGGTAGTTTTCCTTGATGCGTTCGTACTCCAAGGCAATACCCGCGCTATCCTTAGCTGCCTTGTCCCAAACTTCATCTTGTGTCAAATCGAAAAGTAAAATGCCTTCGCGGTATTCACGTACCAAGTTTCTGAAATCGGCATGCTTATTTTCCAATTGACTATCCTCAAATTGAATAATTTGCTCATTACAAAAAGAATTAAACAAACTTCTCAAATGCTCCTGCAATGACTCTTCTGCTGAACCCTTCTGATTAATTGCCCAATATTGAAGAATAGAAGACACCTTGATTTTTTGATCCGCGAAAGTAGCTATTGTTCGATCTGAAACCTTTTTAGGAACCGACCATTCCGCGCCTACATAACTTGGTTTATCCACTTGCTTTAGAGCATAGGAATAAGCACGTTCATTGACTTTAAAACTATATTCCTTTTTGAGTTGATTTCTAAATCGAACCGTCCCCAAAGAATTTCGACTATCACGTTTAACTTTCTTAAGTAATTCAGATTTAACCTCCTCGTAAGAACCTACTGGATTCTTTTCGATCAATTGTATAACGTGCCATCCAATACTTGTTCGTACTGGCTCTGAATAATCACCGGGGGCATCGAGGGCAAATGCAGCATTTTCAAAAGCGGGCATCATTTTGTTTATCCCAAACTCTGGTAGCTCTCCATTTGTTTTTTTGGTCCTCCTGTCCTCACTGTATTGAATTAAATCGTCAAAATTTTCTCCATTTTCTAATCTATTATATATCTCTTCGGCACTTCGCTGAGCTCGCTGTTTTTGATTTTCATCAGCAGATGCATTCGCAGGAAAAAATATATGCTTTACCCTTACTGTACCATTGGCCGTTCGACGGTCGGTCGTCTTGATCAAATGGTAACCATATTGCGTCCGAACGGGCATACTTATCTCTCCTTGTCCAAGATTATAAGATGCTGATTCAAAAGGGTATACCATACTGAATGCAGTAAAAAAACCAAGGTCTCCTCCTTGTTTTGCACTCCAAGTATCAGCACTTTGTGTACGGGCCGCATTTTCAAACGTCAACTTACCTTTCAAAATAGTCGCGCGCAAATCCATTAACTGGTTATACACCTTCAAGGTATCTGCGGGCAAGGCATCACCATCTAAGGCAATCATGATGTGAGAGGCACGAACCTCTTCTTGCATGCGTGCGTAGGCCTCTGTTAAAAGCTCTTGCTCTGCACCTTGATCACTTAAATAAGGTTTTGCCAATTGTGCTCTGTATCCCCCAAATTCACTCATGAACTGAGCGGCAGTATCGCGGCGTTGCGCATAAGCTTCGGCAATTTTCAATTTAAAGGTGATATACAAGTCCAAGTATTCCTCAGGGGTCTTGGGGTCGATAGCGGCGCCCACGCCCTTGTTCTTCTCGTACACAGAAGTGAACTCATCGGCAGTAACGACGACATCGCCCACTTGGAATAAAACGGAATTCTCTTGAGCGTTTGCTCTTAGCCCCATTGCCAATACGGCAAGGAGTACCAATCTAATCTTCTTCATTTATCTGCTGTAGTTAGGTGCTTCTCTTGTAATACTAACGTTGTGCGGGTGGCTTTCCTGCATGCCCGCTGAAGTAATCTGTACGAATCGTGCAGTTTCCTTGAGTGTAGGAATATTTTTCGAGCCGCAATAGCCCATTCCTGCGCGCAATCCACCAATGAATTGGTACATCACCTCACCAACTTCGCCTTTATATGGAACTCGACCCACAATTCCTTCCGGAACGAGCTTTTTGACATCGTCTTCAACGTCTTGGAAATAACGGTCTTTCGAACCGTCTGACATGGCTTCTACAGAACCCATACCTCTATATGTTTTATACTTTCTTCCTTCGTAAATCACTGTTTCTCCGGGACTTTCTTTGGTTCCTGCGAACATAGAGCCCAACATCACACAATCGGCACCGGCAGCAATAGCCTTCACAATGTCCCCCGTGAATCGAATACCACCATCTGCAATGACAGGGATTCGGTTATCAATAGCTTTAGACACTTCCATCACAGCGCTTAACTGAGGGTAACCTACACCGGCGACGATACGAGTGGTACAAATAGAACCTGGACCAATACCCACTTTAACGGCATCCGCACCGGCTTCCATCAAATACAATGCTGCTTCGGCCGTAGCGATATTTCCAACAACTACATCCAAATTAGGGAAATTCGCCTTCACACTTTTTAAAGCGGTCACAACGCCTTTAGTATGTCCGTGTGCGGTATCGATAATCACCGCATCCACACCGCTCTCGTTCAGTGCAGCGACGCGATCTACTACGTCAGGAGTGACACCTACAGCTGCTGCAACGCGCAAACGACCGTATTGATCTTTGTTTGCGTTTGGTTTAATCTTAATCTTCGTAATATCTCTGTAGGTAATCAACCCAACCAATTTATTGTTGGCGTCGACCACTGGGAGTTTCTCGATTTTATATTCTTGAAGAATAGCTTCGGCCTCGTCCATGGTGCCATTAGGCTTTGTGGTAATCAAGTTTTCCTTCGTCATCACCTCATTAATAAGGCGATCGTTATTCTTCTCAAAACGCAAATCACGATTGGTAATAATTCCGATAAGTTCCTTGTCGTCATTTACCACAGGTATCCCTCCAATTCTAAACTCAGCCATCATCGCTTTTGCATCACGAACAGTAGCATCTTTGCTTAGCGTGACAGGATCCAAGATCATTCCACTTTCAGCACGCTTTACTTTGCGAACTTCCATGGCTTGTTGCTCAATGGTCATGTTTTTATGGATCACGCCAATACCACCTTCCTGCGCAATAGCAATGGCCATAGCGCTCTCTGTTACCGTATCCATGGCAGCAGAAACAATAGGTGTTTTCATCCCGATGTTACTGGAGAATTTTGAGGAAAGATCCACATCACGTGGTAGAACTTCAGAGTAATTCGGTACGAGCAAAACGTCGTCGTACTTCAATCCTAAACTGAGAACTTTTTCGTTGTTATTTGGCATTGCAATTCCGATTTGAATTGCGCTCAAAGGTACGCAATTAATCTGAAAAAAATCGGGCGGCCAGCGGCCGCCCGATTTAATTTCTATAATTATACTTTACTGCACAATCTTTCTAACTTAAAGTATCTCTTTATTCTTTGTTAGTGATAACATTGAAGTAACCATATTCTTCAATTGGTACGTCTTCGATACTGCGATACTTAATATAGTAAGTGTACAAACCTGATTCAGCAACTCCACCATTAGAGTATGTTCCGTCCCAGCCTTTGTTGATGTCGTTAGTCCTGAAGACCTCTTGGCCCCAACGGTTCCGTATTACTAATGAATAGCTAGCCGGTCTAGCAAAAACACCCACAGGCTTCCACACCTCATTGACGTTATCACCATTTGGGGTGAATCCAGATGGTACCCAAATTCGAGCCTTGTGCACAGTACAGCCCACATTAGACCAGGCGTTGAACTTCTGATTATACTCATCACGCCAAGGAATAATACCGTCTTTGGCTATTGCCTTGACTTTATAACAGAATTTACCCTTGCTAGTCGAATAAGGCTTGATATCATCCAAATATGCTGTGTCAGATGTCGTGCCGGCTAGCATCCATGAGCCACCTCCATCTATAGAGCGGTGCACTTCGTATAAATCAACTCCGCCATCAAAATCTCTATATGCTGACCAGCTTAGTTGATTAGTCAAATTACCAATAGCCTCGGCACCTAATAACATGTTCGACGCTAGATTTGAAACCGTATCCATTGCACCACAAGAATCTCGTGAAGCTAATCTGTAATAATAACTGCGACTTGTTGGGTCTCCTGTAAAATCAATAAACTTGATTTCATTAGTTCCAGCAGGCGTTGGTTTCGCTACTGTGCCAATAGTCATATAAGGTCCTATTTCTGATTCTGAACGTTGGATTTGATAATCAATAACATCTGCAGTTGGATCAATATAAGCAAATAGATCTACGCCATTCTGAGAGGTCACAGAAGCACGACCCAAGTACAAGAACATAGATTTTTGAACTACTGCAGAACTATTACAAACTCTGTTAGAAGTAGAAGTAATAGTACCGGAGGTATCTATAGCCCTAACATAATAACAATAAGTGTAACCATTAATTATGTTGTAATGATTGAAAGTGGTATCCAATGTGCCTTGTTTGAGAGGCATTGTAGTAGTAGAACCAAATGGATCAGTCTCCTCAACCCATAAATCATACGAGGCTGGAGCTGTCTGGGTCCATTCTTTGTAGGTGTTCCATCGTAACCTTGCAAATCCATCACATGGATCAACACCTATCTTCAAATAGATAGTGCTGGAAGGAGTAGTTAATCCTACGGAACTGTAATTTCCACAACTATCCACCGCCTGAATTAAGAACACTTCACTTTCATTTGCAGCATTTGAAGCCGAATATACCCAAGGCATAGATGTTGCTTGTTGAATGGCCGAAATCGAATCAATAGGTTGCCAAAAACCACTCACATCCTTTTTGAGTACTCTGTAGTAAACAACATCGCTATCTGATGATGCCACCCATGACATAGCAGCTAGGTCTCCTCCTGCCACTGTTACACTATCGAAAACTACAGGCGATGGTGGTGTTTTATCAGAAAAGTAACCGCTGTCCGAAGAACTTTCACAGCTGGTTTTATATCGTATCTGGTATTTCAACCATTCACCACAAAACGCCACTGTATCAGAGTATTCCAACTTTGTAGTACTTCCAAGCTTTACCCATGAACCGGAATTCAACGGAGCCTCTACCCAAACATCATATACGGTTGAAGTATCCCCCATTCTCCATGAATTCCAATCAAGATTGGCAATTGAAGCGTTTGGAGGAGGTGGGAATGATTGAAGGTTTAATCGAACATTCTGAATGGTATCCGTCGGCTCGGTAAGAAGACCACAACCACCTCCGACTTGTATAGTGTAGGCATTCACCGCATTTGGATCAGCACCAGTATGAGTGTAGGATTGAGTCGACCAATCAAAAATAGTATCGACAATGGTCAAATTACCCAATGTATCAATGTGATTGATTAGATAATAATCCCAATTAAAACCAGTATCGGGGTTTACAGCCCAATCAAAGGTGACTCCGTTATTATCCTGATAAATACATGTATTAGTCAAGTCTGGAAGACCCGGCATATAATTTTTAACCTTGACAATAACTTTAGCATATGAAGTAAGCGGAACGGGGCATTGATCATCCTGCATTCGGAAATAGAATTCATATTCCGACTTTAACGTTCCACAGATATATTCTTGGTAAAATAGGTGATTGCATTGTAGCTCCCAATTGAATAACACTGAATTCGATCCGTTTGATGTAAAGCTGTTGTTAGTGTTCAGTGATGCCAGTGTGGCACATGGTGGATTGAACAAACACATGTTGGCATTACCATAATTTGATGCTGAACTCAAATTCCCACCTTTGGCTAACAACGTGATATCCTGCTGGTTACAGTTTGGGTTTACATATGGGTCATCCGCTGATAACTTGAATCGGATCGTATCACCGGGATATCCTTCTGTTCTAAATGCGACTGTATCTCCACTTGTGTTTGTGACAGGAGCCAAATTCGTGATATTCATTAATGACGAATCTGGAGTCACCGTGAATTCAGGAGGTACTGGCGTGTAGAGAGAAGCGCATATTCCAGTTGTTGCAGAACAAGACCGTATAACTACTGGAATATCTCGATAAATTTCAGCTACCTTTTGATTACACCTCCATGCTTCAATCCCAATACAAGTAGCAAACGATCCTGTTTGGGTTGAATTAAACGAAATTGTACCTATTTCACCGGAAAGAACAGCTGCTGTTGAACCTGAGCCACTTGGCAACTGATTTGTTGTACTAAATCCTGTCGACCAAGGAACTGCCGCTCCAGAGGCACCGAGTGGATTCGCCCAGATATAGTAAAGTGAATCTAGGTCAGGGTCATAACCCAAATTATTGTAGATGACGTCTTGGTCTGCACATGCCACTACTTGTGGATCTTCCAAAAAATCGGGAGAGGAATCATAACACGTTGGATTGTTATTCGAGCCTGCTGACAATGGTGACGTTGACCCAGGCGGAGTATATGGATACATTGTAGCCCGAAGCCAATAAGAAACCCCTCCAGCATTTGATACATTCGCTACTGATTGTGGCCGACAGCAACTAGTCCAGCTAAAGGTCCACCCGTTTGCAGGTGGTGTACCCGTTAGAGTGATATCGCCGCTTCGGAAAACATATTTCTGCATGCGCCCTAAACCGCTTAAATTCGCACCGGCCACACATGGTTCTGTTCCTGAATAGCAACTTGGTGTCACATCAGTTGTCGAAATATAGCTACATGATATAGCAACCCCAGCATTATTTGTTAACGTCTGCGCTGTGGTGGGAATGGTTACTGAACTACCACACTCACGATATACAACCAAAGTAAATTGGTACTTACCGTTATTTTTACACTTCCAAACAATTTCACCTCCCAGTAAGTGGGTTGCTTGGCTTTGGAATGCCATCAGTGTGAATACCACAACTGTTAAAATGCGTCTTAATTTCATAACAACGTAGTTGAACTCCGAAAATAGGGTATTAATTTGAGACCAAAAAGGAGAAAGTAGTACTCATTGCTAACAATGAGCGAACGAGTCAACATATTCATTTACTGAACGTTACAGGAAGGCTATCGACGCTTTGCAATTTTATTCAAAGTAATGTGTCGTTGTTGGTCGCTTCGGTTCCGACCTACTTTGAAGTTCCGCAAAGCTTGGTGCTTGGTACTCCTACCCTGCACTCGAGCCCGCCACATGCGGAATGAAGAGGTCCTCATCTCTCGCCGCATGAGCTTGATCACCTCTGACTCGGCGAGTCCAAATTGCAGCGTGATAGCATCGAATGGCGTACGATCCTCCCAGGCCATTTCAACAATGCGGTCAATGGCTCTTTGGTCTAATTCTGACCTGGGCTTTGAACTTTCTTCTTGAGGTGATGTTGGTGTCGACATATGCACAAGAAACCACATTTACCCGAAAAAGTTTGCCCAGTATGTGTACGACCTTTCATTTGGCGCAAAAAATGGGAAAAAAATTGGGACCAAGTCAAGTATTGCAGCGAGCAATGCCGACGCAATAAATAATTTACTTGTATAGATTTCTTGAGATCACAACCTTCTGAATTTCAGAGGTTCCCTCGCCAATGGTGCATAACTTACAATCTCTGTAGAACTTCTCAACAGGGTAATCTTTGGTGTACCCATAACCGCCAAATACTTGCACAGCTTCGTTCGCAACTTCCGTTGAAATTTCTGAGGCATAAAGCTTTGCCATGGCGCTCTCTTGGGTCATCGGTTTGCCCTCCTCTTTCAATGCCGCAGCATGTCTAGTCATGAGCTCAGCACCATAGATTTTCGTAGCCATCTCAGCGAGTTTAAAGCTCACACCTTGGAACTGACGGATCTTTCTACCGAACTGTTGGCGCTCATCTGCGTAGGCAACGGCGGCATTTTTAGCCCCTTTGGCAATACCGATACTCAAGGCCGCAATAGAAATCCTCCCGCCGTCGAGAATCTTCATGGCTTGAATGAAGCCCTCTCCTTTCTTGCCAAGGATGTTTTCCTTGGGGATACGGCAATTATCAAAATACAAGGCAGCGGTTTCTGATGCACGCATGCCCAGTTTGTTTTCTTTATTCCCGGCACTAAATCCAGGTGTGCCCTTTTCCACCACGAAAGCACTCATGCCGTGGCTATCGCCTTTCTCGCCTGTCCTGGCCATGACCACAGCAATCTCTGAGGAAATGGCGTGGGTAATCCAATTCTTTGAGCCATTCAACACCCAATGGTTGCCATCAAGTACCGCAGTAGTGTCCATGCCACCTGCGTCGGAGCCCGTGCCGGTTTCGGTCAAACCCCAGGCGCCTATCCATTCCGCAGTAGCCAATTTCGGCAACCACTTCTGCTTCTGCGCTTCAGTACCAAATTGCAGGATATGCCCGGTACAAAGGCTGTTGTGCGCGGCAACGCTTAGCCCAATGGAGCCACAAACCTGCGCGATCTCATCGATAATAGTGATGTACTCTTGGTAGCCAAGCCCTGCTCCTCCATAGGCTTCTGGAACAAGGACGCCCATAAAGCCTAGCTGGCCCATTTCTCTGAACAAATCCACCGGAAAATGTTGCGCCTCATCCCACTCCATGACGTAAGGTTTGATTCTAGTAGCGGCAAAATCTTGTGCAGTTTGACGGATCATTTCCAGCGTTTCCTGCTGGGCATCAGATAGATTGATTCTCATAGTTGGTTGTAATAGGTTGAGCCTTAAGATAACAAAGAAGCCCGCATGGTGTTTGCGGGCTTCAAGGATTTTTCTGCGACCAATTTTCTTAGTCGTTTTTCATCAACTTCTTGTACTTGAATCGGGTCGGTTCTAAGCGTCCCAATCGCTTCAGCTTGTTCTCTTCGTATTCAGAGAACGAGCCTTCGAACGAATAGACCTGTGAGTCCCCTTCAAAGGCCAAGATGTGCGTACAAACACGGTCCACGAACCAGCGGTCGTGCGAGATAATTACTGCACATCCCGCGAAGTTTTCCAGGGCTTCTTCCAATGCTCGTAATGTATTGACATCCAAGTCATTGGTTGGTTCATCTAAAAGCAACACATTACCACCTTCTTTGAGCGCCATGGCCAAGTGTAGACGGTTGCGCTCACCCCCAGAAAGAACACCGACTTTTTTGCCTTGATCGCCGCCGGCAAAA
>Ga0181553_10002788_pt1 | contig 15210 bp, 11 predicted proteins | sample 011ome_17_FD_133753 | JGI IMG/M metagenome (GOLD analysis project Ga0181553, IMG submission 133753) | Coastal salt marsh microbial communities from the Groves Creek Marsh, Skidaway Island, Georgia - 011502XT metaG (megahit assembly) | ecosystem: Environmental > Aquatic > Marine > Intertidal...
AGCGGGGTATGCAAGTCTTTCAAGGGTTGAGGCCCAGTCCTGAGCGTGTTTTGCATTGGTCCATTCTGACTTGTGCTCTTCAATATATTGTCTGGCTATATCTGAAAATCTTTTGCCCTCGCGCTTCCTGCGCTGTCGTTCTGCTTCCCGCCGTTCATACAGAGGGTCCTTGCCCTGATGAATGAGGCTGTGCACCTCGCGGGCGCGCTGACGCGCTTCAGCAAGACCGATGGCGGGGTAGGGGCCAAGCCCCATTTCACGCTTTTTGCCGAGTCTCTGATAGCGGAAGCTCCATTTACCCCTTTCTGGGCCGGTTCTGGTGAAATAGAGGTTGGCGCCATCACAGACGGATTTGTCGAGGGGAAGAGTCTTTAATCTTGCGTTATTAAGCTTCATTTCGGGTTTCACTCCAGCCCATTACTCAGCCCATTACCTGAACTGAAATATGCTGACTTACAGTGAAATGCTCTGACATAGACAAATCAACAGAACCCAAGGATGGCCTTAAGTTTTGACATGATTTGACATGATTTGGTGAAGGGAAATGGCGGAGAGGGTGGGATTCGAACCCACGATGGGCTCGCACCCATGCCGGTTTTCAAGACCGGTGCATTCAACCGCTCTGCCACCTCTCCGTCGGATTGTGATTATGGAAAACCGCCGCGTCTGTCAATATGCTTAACCCCAGCTTTTGGTGTTTTTTCTATTTTTATGATTTTAACCATCCAGATTGTTGTTGAAGGGGCATGATAATACCATATGATGCGTAAGCAGCGGCAGCCGGCATGTTTCGATGGGACGACCGCGGCCGGTGGGTGCCAACTTTTGTTGTCACGCAACCGATCGGCAGTTTGGATATTTTTTTGGGAGTATGTTGTGACCGCGGCAAAGCTATTCGGCAGATTTGCGATACCGCCAATGGGGCGCACATCAAAACCCGGGCGCCGGTTTTCTGTGTCAGGTGTTGGGCTGTGCTTTGCCTTATGTTGCATCTGCCTGTCTGGCACCGCCGCATTGGCGCAGTCAAATGGCAAGCCAAAGGCAGCAAAGGTCGCCGTTAGCGCGGTTAAAACCGAGATTATTGCCGATTTTGCCGAGCTTCAGGGGCGTCTTGTTGCCGGTGCGACTGAATCGGTGACGGCGGTGGTCAGTGCGGAAATTGAAATTCTTGATTTGCGGCTTGGTGATATGGTGTCGAGCGGGCAGGGCATTGCCCAGCAGGACCATGATGATCTGTCGCTGGATCTTGTGCTGCTGCAAGCACAGCTCGCCGAAACCAAACTTAAAAATATCGACATCAATGCCGAGATTGAAAGTGACTTGCAGTTGCTTGATTTGGCCGAGCAACAGGCGGCGCTGCGTGCGCGAAAAGCGGCGCGTGCCGAAGAATTGGTCGCCAATAATGCGTTGCCAGCTGAGGCGGCCGAAACAGCCCTCAGCAACAGTCTCGCGGCACGCCAAAACCTGTTGGTGCAGAAAACTGGACTTGCTCGCAAAAAGGCGCAACTGGCGCTGAACAAGGTGCAGGAGGATCGGTTGCGTGCGCAGATCAAGCAGCTGGACGCGGATATCGCATCGACGACATTGCGCGCCCGTTCCGATGGCCAGCTGGTGTTTATGTTTGACGATAAGCGCGGCTTTGCACGCGAAGGTGATGTCATTGCACGGCTGATCAACCCTTCAGTTTTTGAGGTAGAGGTCGAAGTGCCGGTGCTGCAACTCGCCTATTTGCAAGAGACAACAAAAATTCAGGCGCGGACATTGGATGATTATCCGCTGACATTGACACCGCGTGTTGTTCTGCCGGTGCAAAATACCCGCACCGCCACGCGCATTGTACGCTTTGATTTGGTCACACCTGCTGATGCTTCGGTGCTGGCGGAAAATGCGGTGGTGAATGTGCAACTGCCGGTAACCAGCCCGTCACCCGTATTGGTTGTGCCGAAGGATGCGGTGATACCGGTGGCTGGTGGACATATTGTGTATCTGGCGGACAATGACCGGGCCAGACGTCAATCGATCCGGCTTGGTACGGCTGTGGTGTCGGGCTTCATCGTGCGTTCCGGGTTGCAGGACGGGGATGTTGTCGTGACCCGTGGGAATGAGCAATTGTCTGACGGCAAGCTGATCGATTATCCTGGGTCTGATGCGCAACCAGAAAAAAAGTAGATAGCTGATGGGACGTATAATCAGGCTGGCAATTGAATGGCCGGTCGCTGTTATGGCGATGATCCTGATGACTGTCGTTTTTGGCGTGGTGGCATTGCAGACCATCCCCATTCAGATGAGTCCGGACATTGAAAAACCTGTTCTGGATGTACGGGTGCGCTGGAGCGGCGCGGCCCCTGTTGATGTTGATCGTGAAATCGTCGGCCGTTTGGAACGTGAATTGGCAGCATTGAATGGCGTTGAGGAGATCACCGCTCGTTCGACCCGCGGTTATGCCCGCGTCACGCTGACCTATAATGTGGCGCAGGATATGGATAAAGCGCTGGTGATGTTGTTAAGCAAATTATCAGCCGTCAATGGGCTGCCTGACGATGCTGACACACCGCTGGTTCGCACTTCAAATTCGGAAGACAGCCCGATAGCCCGGCTGGCGCTGGTGGCGGATGCGGGCGCTGATGTTAATCTTGAAACACTTGGTCAATATCTGGATAGCAATATTGTCGAGCCACTGAGCCGAACCGCGGGCATTTCTGAGGTCGCCTATCGCGGTGGCGGCAAATATGAAATGCGGGTCATCATTGATCCGGACAAACTGGTTCAGTATCAGCTGACATTGTCTGAAGTTATTGAGGCATTGCGGACATCATCATCAATGATGAGTGTTGGTATGGTGACCGAGGGAAAACGATCCTATGCGGTGCGCACCGAGGCTGTCAATTACACACCGGAAACCGCCGGTCGGATTGTCTTGCGTACCGATATTTCACCGACTGGTACAGTCATCCCGCTGCTGCTTGAGGACATCGCGAGGATCGATTTAAAGGTGCAGAAACGCACCAGCTTTCGACGGCTGAATGGCGAGCCAGCGATTATTCTGAACGCCATTCGCGAAAGTGGCAGCAATGTTGTCGCCACCATGGTGCGGCTGCGACAGGCAGCAGACCGGCTGAATGAAACCGAGCTTAATGCCCGCGGGCTACGCTTGCAGGTGGTCTATGACGAAACCAAATATATTGCCTCGGCGATTGACCTTGTGCAGCAAAATATCTGGATTGGCGGGGTTCTGGCCTTTTCTATTTTGTTGCTGTTTTTCCGTACTATCATGCCGACGATTATTGTCTTTGCGGCAATCCCGGTTTCGGTTATCGGTACATTTGTTGCGATTGCAGGGTTTGGTCTGTCGATCAATGTCATTTCGCTTGCCGGGCTGGCCTTTGCCGTTGGCATGGTTGTTGATGCGTCCATTGTGTCGCTGGAAAATATCTTTCGGCTGCGACAGCGGGGGATGGACGCGCCGCATGCCGCCTTTCATGGCGCCCGCCAGGTCTGGGCACCGATTTTGGGATCTGCCCTGACTACGGTGATTGTGTTTATACCGGTGCTGCTATTGGATCTTCCGGTGGGCCAGCTTTTCCGCGACATTGGCATTGCCATTTCCGTATCGGTGCTGATTTCGGTGGTGGTGTCCGTTACCGTTATCCCAACGCTGGCGGCGCGCCTGTTAGCCGGCGCGTCAGACCGCTTCACAACATTGCCCAGTATTCCTCTGGTTGATAAACCGGCGCGGCTTTTTGCCGGTCAGATTTTGCGTTATGCGCGGTTTGCCGTCAGCCATCAACGGCGCGGCCTGCTGGTGGTGGCGACGATCCTGGTTCTTGCCGGGGCTTTTTGCGCACGCTTTATGCCGCAGCTTGACTATCTGCCTGATGGCAATGCCAATTTTGCCTTTGGGCGCATTTCTGTGCCGGCTGGCTATTCGATGGATGAAACCCTGCGTATCGCCGAGCGTATGGAACAAGCCGCAAGGCCGTTATGGGAGGGCAAAACCAAACCAGATGGCCCGCCGGAAATTGAACGGTTTTTCTTTGTTGCCTATTCCGGTGGGGCGTTTGCCGGCGCCGCAGCGAAAGATCCGTCACGGGTAGGCGAATTGAAAATGGTGTTGGCAGGGCCGGTATTTGCCGAACCTGGAGCACGCGCTTTTGTGCAGCAGGCATCGCTGTTTGGACGGTCGGTTGGCGGCTCGCGATCAATCAGACTGGATATTGTTGGGCCAAACCGTGACGATATTTTGCCGGTCGCGGTGCAGGTCAATAATGCGCTTGAGGCACGGTTTGCGCGGCGTGATGGTAACCAGATACGGGCCTTGCCATCATTGGATTCAGGGGCGCCGCAAATTCGCATCACACCAGATCTGCCGGCGCTGGCGCGTGCTGGTGTGTCGGTGCGCGATTTATCGACGGCTGTTGATGTTTTTAATGATGGTGCGAATGTGATTCAGGTGCCGATTGACGGGCAGCTGATTGATATGGTGTTGTCCGGTTCCGACGCCGAAAACCTGACAGCCGGGGCGTTGCAGAATATCCCGATCATTACCCGTGGCGGGCTTGTGTTGCGTTTAAATCAACTGGCCAAAATCGATGTTGTTACGGCGCCTGAACAGGTGCGGCGTCTGGGTGGTCGGCAGTCCATTTCATTGCAATTGCGGCCAAATGAAACGCTGGCTCTGGAAGATGTGGTGGACATAATTGACAGCGAAATTTTGCCGGAAATCCGAAGCGAAGCGATATCGCAAGGCGTGTCGATTAAGCTCGAAGGGGCGGCCAGCGCGCTAGACCAAACCTGGCGTGCTATGCAAAGCAACGTGCTAACAGCGATTTTTGTGATTTTCCTGTTAATGGTGATATTGCTGCGCAGCTTTCTGCTGCCTTTTATCATTTTATTGACGATCCCGGTTGCCGGGGCTGGTGGCATTGCCGGACTTGCCATTTTGAATATTTTTATCAGACAACCCCTCGATATGCTGACAATGCTTGGTTTTGTGATTTTGACCGGGGTGGTGGTGAATAATGCGATTTTGATGATCGAGCAAACCATGTTGCATCTGCGGGATGATGGGCTGACGGCGAATGCAGCGATTATCGAAGCGACAAAGAATCGTATCCGACCCATTTTTATGTCCACTTTGACCTCATTATTTGGGCTGGTTCCGTTGGTGATATTTCCCGGTGCCGGATCTGAATTATACCGGGGGATCGGTGTGGTGGTTTTTGGCGGGCTTGGATTGTCGATGCTGGCAACTTTGATCATTGTGCCACCGCTGCTTGGTATTGTGCTGAACAGCCGGTTTGGTGGGCGTATGCAGCAAGCGACGACGCTGTCAGACAATCTGTAAGAGCCGGCTTTTCTGGCGCGCCAGAAATTATTTTGATCAACGCCCGGAAATAGCACCCGGAAATAGCAGTTTTAATCATTTTGATGGTTGCCCCGCAGCCAGCATCCGCTTTACGATTACACGGTGAATGGCCGGCTGTTTTGTGTTTTTGGCCTGATTGCATGCGAACGATCTAAATTTCCCGAGGGGGGGCTTATGGCGCGGCTATTTTCACTTAACACAACTGCGTTTACTCTGGTGGCATTTATGGTGATGGCTATTGCGCCACACAGTGCGCATGCCACTGATTTTCAGCAGTGGTTGGCTGAATTACGTGTTGATGCGCAGAAACGCGGCATATCAGATGAGATTTTTGATGCGGCATTAAATAATGCCAAGCCGATCAAGCGGGTGATCGAGCTTGACCGCAGACAGCCTGAATTCACTATGACCTTTGACGAATATCTGAACAAGATTGTGTCAAAGACCCGCGCAAAAAAAGCCGCACAAATGCTTATTGAACATGATGAGATCCTGACAAAAATTGCCAAAAAATATGGCGTTCAAAAACGCTTTATTGTGACGTTTTGGGGGGTTGAAACCAATTTTGGCCAATATCTGGGGTCGTTCAATGTGCCGCACGCGCTGGCAACATTGGCGCATGATGGACGCCGCAGCGCCTATTTTCGTAAAGAACTGCTGAACGCGCTGCAGATTTTGCAAGAAGGGCATATCGCGCCAGCAAATATGAAAGGTTCATGGGCTGGGGCAATGGGGCAGAGCCAGTTCATGCCATCGAGTTTTTTGTCCTATGCGGTGGATTATGATGGCGATGGCAAACGCGACATCTGGGGCACCAAGCCGGATGTGTTTGCCTCAACCGCCTATTATCTGAAAAAAGCCGGGTGGAATGACCAGCTGACATGGGGGCGGCGGGTATCACTGCCGCAAAATTTCAACCTTGATGGCAAAGATGCGATGAGCCTTGCTGATAACAAACTGCGCAAAAATTTGCAAAGCTGGGCTGCCGCCGGGGTGCGGTCAGCAGACGGTGGGCCGCTGCCAAATGCGGATCCGGTTGCCAGATTGGTGATGCCGTCAGGGGCTGATGGGCCCGCCTTTCTGGTGTATAACAATTTTGATTCAATTTTGGATTGGAACCGGTCAAATTACTATGCATTAGCCATTGGTCATTTGTCGGATATGTTGAAATAGAGGCTGGTAAATGATTAACATGCGACATGCGGCAAAAGCGCTTGGCATTGTGCTGTCGGTTCTGATTTTGCAGGGCTGTTCATCAGCCGAACTGGCGATTGATTTTTACAAGAAGCATAAACGTAGCAGCCAGAATAATAGCGGTGTTGTGGCGACGCCTCATTACAAGATTGGAAACCCTTACAAAGAGTTTGGCGTTTGGTATTACCCTAAGCGGGATCTGACATATGACGAAACCGGAATTGCATCTTGGTATGGAGAAGAAACTGCTATTTTGGGGCGCCCTACGGCGAATGGTGAGGTCTTTGATCCAAAAATTGCAACTGCAGCTCACAAAACGCTTCCGTTACCATCAGTTGTACGCGTAACCAATCTTGATAATGGTAAATCACTGGTTGTTCGCGTAAATGATCGTGGGCCATTTGCAAAAGGACGTATTATTGACTTGTCGCATGAGGGGGCCAGGATACTTGGGTTCGTCAAACAGGGCACTGCACGCGTTCGGGTGCAGGTGCTGGCCGAGCAATCTTTACGGCTAGAAAAACTGGCAAAAGCTGGTCAGTTTCCATCGATTGATGGTGCGTCGGTAGAGGCGATGCCTAAAATTGAAGCCGCCGCCAAACCGTCGGTAAATTTGACAGCAAAGTCAAACACCGGCAGGTCGGGCTACAGCTCGGATAACGGCCAGTCGGCGCTTGAATTATTATCGCAGTCGCAGGTTGGTGAGGTGATCACTGTTGCGCCTGTATCAACGCAGATTTGGGTGCAGGTCGGGGCGTTTCATTCTGAAAGCAGCGCCACTTCGGTATTGTCCCAGCTGGCAAATGTGGGCAATGGTGAAGTGTCAGCTGTTTCAAAGGGTGGACAGACATTGCACCGGGTCAGATTAGGCCCTGTACAAAATGTGAGTGCAGCCGATAAATTATTGGATGGTGTAGTAAAAACCGGATTTTCTGGCGCCCGCATTATTGTCGATTAGCAGCCATTTTTGATTGCTGATTTTGCGCTTTGTAATAAAACCAACATGCCATTCAAAAGCATAAGAGGTATTTTAAGTGATCGGAAAATTTTTAACACGATTAGCATGCCTAGCCGCAGTGACCAGCTTTGCGTGGAGTGCCTCTGCTGCCGAAATTCTGACGCCTGCACGTTATGTCTGTATCACTGATTTTGAAAGCGGCAAGGTGCTGTTTGCAAAAGATGCGGAAGCGCCGATGAAACCTGCATCGATGGCGAAAATCATGACTGTGTTTATAGTGTTTCAACGTATTGCCGATGGCTCGCTTCGGCTTGATGATAGCTTTCTTGTGTCTGAAAAGGCCTGGCAGAAAGGTGGCTCGCGCAGCTTTGTTGAGGTCGGTTCGCGCGTCAGCGTGTCTGACTTGCTGCATGGGGTGATCGTGCAGTCGGGGAATGACGCAGCGATTGTATTGGCAGAGGGGATTGCCGGCACTGAAGATGCTTTTGCCGAAGAAATGAATTATTGGGCAGAAAAGCTGGGGATGAAGCAAACCAATTTCAGAAATGCCACCGGCTGGCCTGATCCGGATCTCACAACAACTGCGATGGATTTGAATATCCTGACAACCGAATTGATTAAACGCTTTCCAGTGGCTGAATATCCTGAACTTTACCCGATGTTCGCCAAGAAGGAATTTACCTATAACAATATCACCCAGCCAAACCGTAACCCGTTGGTATATGGCACCGCCGGTGCCGATGGTTTGAAAACCGGCCATACAGAAGAGTCTGGTTATGGGTTGGTTGGTTCCGCCGTTCGCAATGGCCAGCGTTTTGTTATGGTATTGAATGGCATGGAAAGCATGAAACAACGATCAACCGAATCGCGCCGGTTGATGGATTTGATGTTTCGAGAGTACCAAACCTATGAATTTTTTAAAAAAGACCAGCCCGTCGATCAGGCGAATGTCTGGCTTGGCACCGCACCAAAAGTCGATTTAATCTTGGACGCGCCGCTGAAAATGTTGTTGTCGCGCAAACAACGACAGGCATTAGAAATATCGGTGCAATGGCTCGATCCGGTGCCGGCGCCAATCCGCGCCGGGGATCAGATTGGCACTTTGGTGATCAATCTTCCTGACGAGGTGACAAAACTGCCATTACGCGCTGCCTATAATGTGGATAGCCTTGGCTTATTCAACCGGATTGGTGCGGCGGTGAAATATCTTGTCTTTGGGGCGCCGACTCTTCAAAAGATTGTTCAGTAAGATGCCGTCACCAGGATTCTTCGTCACATTCGAAGGCGGTGAGGGGAGTGGAAAAACAACTCAAATTCAACGCCTTGCCGAAAGTCTTGTGCCGGTTATTCCGGCCGGATCACTTGTTGTCACGCGTGAGCCGGGTGGTGTGCCAGCGGCCGAATCAATCCGTGATCTTCTGGTCAATGGTGATACCGAAAAATGGCAGCCGCTGACCGAGGCGTTTTTGATGTCGGCGGCGCGACATGAACATGTCGAACAGATTATCCGGCCGGCGCTGATGCAAAATAAGCTGGTGATTTCGGATCGCTTTACCGATTCTACAATTATCTATCAGGGCGTTGTTGGCGGGGTGGCAAGCCAGCATATTGACGCTATGAACAAGATTTCCTGTGGCGATATTGCGCCCGATTTGACGATTATTTTAGATATGGACAGCCAGACCGGGCTGGCGCGGGCAGGTTCGCGTGGCGTCGGCGAGGATCGGTTTGAGGCTAAAGGCCCCGCATTTCACGAAAAAGTGCGGGCGGGTTTTATCGATTTGGCGCATGCGGATACAGAGCGCTGCGTCATCATTGACGCCAGCCGTAGCGCCGACGCGATCGCCGATGATGTCTTGCAACTTGTGCTGGCCCGGCTTACCGCTGTTGGCATGATCGCGCATGACTAGCCAGTCGGTGACAGGCGATGCGCCAGACAATTTGCCGGAAATTCGGGGGCATGAAGGGTTTCTGGCGGATATTGCCAGATCGCACGCGTCCGGGCGCATGCACCATGCCTGGTTGCTGAGCGGGCCTGTTGGTATTGGTAAAGCTGGCATCGCCAGATTGGCGGCCGCCTGGCTTTTGTCGGAAACACGGCAAGCCGGCGCGCTTTTTGATGGCGACAGCCCAGCCGTTAAAATTGATGCAGAAGATCCCGGCGCCACCCTTGTTCTAAACGGGGCGCATCCGGATTATCTGGCCATCACCCCGCAGCTGGAAGACAACAAGTCCGGTCAGATCAAGGTTGATCAAATCCGCAAATTGATACCCTTTATGATGCATAAGCCGGCGCGTGGAGGCTGGCGGGTTGCGATTATTGACTCAATGGACGAGGTCAATCGAAATGGTGCCAACGCCATGCTTAAGCTATTGGAAGAGCCGCCGCCACAAGCGGTGATTTTTTTGATTGCCTCGCGCATTGGCCAGTTGCCGCCGACGATCAGGTCACGTTGTCGGCTGGTGCGGATGAATGCTTTGGCGGATGATGACTGTTTTGCGGCCCTTGGTCAGATTTGGCCGGATGCGGATTCCGACCAGCTTGAAATTCTGGCGCGATTGTCACAAGGCGCCCCCGGTCAGGCGGTCAAACTTGCCGAAAGTGGCGCTGCTGACCTCTATCAACTTGTCTGTTCGCTTCTGCATGCACCGCAGCTGGATGCCGCGGCGCTTACCGGTGTGTGCGCAAAATGGGGGCGTGGCACGGCGGCTGGCCGTGATGTCAGGGCAGGGGCGGTATTTTGTATGGATCGATTGCTGCGGAATGCGGCGTTGCAGGCTAGTGGTGTGCGGCCGGACAGGCTATGCCGCTTTGAAACGCCGGTTGTGGCGCATCTTGCCAGCCGCCATACCGCTGCACAACTGGCCGGTTTTCATCAGGCATTTCTGTCAGAAGCGGCAAAGGCCGAAGGTCTGTATCTTGATTTTGCGCGGTTTTTGGAACGGCATTTGTCAAAAATATATGAGAAAACCTTGCCCTGATGCTGTGTCTGGGCTACCTCAATGGCTGGCCTATTCATATTAGCACGCGGCGAGCAGTCGGAAAACCAAGATGGCGCAGAACTATTATATTACGACTCCAATCTATTATGTGAATGATAAGCCACATATCGGGCATGCCTATACAACTCTGGCTTGTGATGTGTTGGCACGGTTTAAACGGTTAGACGGTTTTGATGTGACCTTTTTGACCGGTACCGATGAACATGGTCAAAAAGTCGAGATTGCCGCTCAAGATAAAGCTGTGTCGCCGCAGTCTTTTACCGACGAGGTCAGTCAGAATTTCCGTGATTTGACCGGCCAGATGAATTTTTCAAATGATGATTTCATTCGCACCACCGAACCGCGTCACAAACTTGCCTGTCAGGAAATCTGGCGTCGGTTGCAGGAACGCGGTCATATCCGGCTTGGTAATTACGCGGGTTGGTATTCGGTACGCGATGAGGCTTTTTTCACCGAGACTGAGGTTGTTGACGGCAAAGCACCGACCGGCGCGCCGGTGGAATGGGTAGAGGAGCCGTCCTATTTTTTCAATTTGTCGCACTGGCAGCAACCGCTTCTCGATTTCTATGCCGAAAACCCAGATTTTGTTGGCCCGGAAAGCCGCTTTAATGAAGTGAAAAGCTTTGTCAAAGGGGGGTTGCGCGATCTATCAGTGAGCCGGGCCAGCTTTAAATGGGGCATTCCGGTTCCGGGTGATCCGGATCATGTGATGTATGTGTGGCTGGATGCGTTGACAAATTATCTGACCGCATCAGGCTGGCCGGGCGATGACGCGTCGGGCGATCAGAAGAAATATGAAACATTATGGCCAGCTGACCTGCATATGGTCGGAAAAGATATTTTGCGGTTCCATGCGGTCTATTGGCCAGCCTTTCTGATGGCCGCTGAACTGCCGTTACCAAAGCGGGTTTACGCGCATGGCTGGTGGACCAATGAAGGCCAGAAAATATCGAAATCACTTGGCAATGTGATTGATCCGAATGCACTGACGGCGCAATATGGGCTTGATCAGACACGCTATTTTCTGATGCGTGAAGTGCCGTTTGGAAATGATGGAGATTTTTCGGCAACCGCCATGGTGCACCGGATGAATGGTGATTTGGCGAATGATTTTGGTAATTTATGCCAGCGCGTTTTGTCGATGATTTTCAAAAATTGTGATGCGGTTATGCCCGCTTTGCCAGATCAGCCGAGCGCAATCGATACAGAGCTGATGACCGCGGCTGACAGGCTTTTGGATCAGGTTCGTGATATGCTCGACCGTCAGGCCTTTAACGAGGCGCTGCGTTGTATCTGGCAGGTTGTTGCCGATGCCAACCGCTATGTTGACACGACCGCGCCATGGGCGTTGAAAAAGACCGACCCGAAACGTATGGCCGAGGTGCTGGCGGTGTTGGCCGAAACCATTCGGCAGGTGGCTATTTTGGTGCAGCCGGTTATGCCGCAGTCAGCGGCCCAGGTGCTTGATCAGCTTGGGGTTGATAGCGCCGCGCGTGATTTTCGCTTTATTGCTGGTCAGCAGCGGCTTTCCGCTGGGAATGTGATCGAAAAACCGGTGCCTGTATTTCCGCGTTATCAGGAAGAGGGCGGCGCAGATGGCTGATATCGCCTTGATTGATAGCCATGCGCATCTGGATTATCCGCAGCTTGCCGATGATTTGCCGGCGGTGCTGGCGCGGGCCGGTGCGGCAGGTGTGTCGCATATCATCACCATTGGGGTGAAATTAAGCACGGCCGACGCGCCAAAGAAAATTGCCGAATCTCACGATAATGTCTGGTGTTCGGTTGGGATTCACCCGCATGAAGCCGGCAATGAGCCGGATGCCTGTAATATAGAGGCCATCCGGGCGGCGGCTGATCATCCGAAATGCGTGGCGATTGGTGAAGCCGGGCTGGATTATTTTTATGATTATGGGCGGCCAGATCAACAAGCCGCCAGCTTTCGGGCACAAATTAGCGTGGCGCGTGAGCTGGGGCTGCCGATTATTGTGCATTCCCGTGACGCTGATGAGGATATGGCCGATATTCTGGAAGATGAAATGCAGCGTGGCGCTTTTACCGGCGTCATGCATTGTTTCAGTTCTGGCGCGGCACTTGCCGAACGCGCGTTGGCGGTCGGGTTTTATATCAGTTTTTCGGGCATTCTGACCTTTAAAAAATCGACCGATTTGCAAGCCATTGCGGCCGATGTGCCACTGGATCGCATTCTGGTGGAAACGGATTCGCCCTATCTGGCACCGACGCCGCATCGCGGCAAATCCAACGAGCCCGCCTTCACCGCATATACATTGGAAAAACTGGCCGAAATTCGTGGTCTGCCGGTTGCGGAAATGGCCGATATTACCCGCAGAAATACGCAAAATCTGTTTTCCAAAATGGTGCTCTCATGAAAGTCACCATGCTTGGTTGCGGCACTTCGGTTGGTGTTCCGGCGCTTGGTCATGCCGGCTGGGGCGCATGCGACCCGAATGATAGCCGCAACCGGCGTCAAAGATGCGCTGTTCTTGTCGAGGTCAATGGCACCACCATTCTGGTCGATTCCGGGCCGGATATACGCAACCAGCTTTTGCCACATCAGCTGAAAAAAATTGATGCGGTTCTGATCACCCATACCCATGCTGATCATGTTGCCGGGCTCGATGATTTACGCGCGTTTTTCTGGCCTGAACGCAAAGATATAGACATCTATGCAACGCCGTATCATGGCAAGGATATTGTCGCCCGGTTTCCGTATTTATTCACCAAAAACCCGGAATCACCCGCCTATTTTGTGCCGCCGATGGCGCTGCACCCGATTGATGCCGGTACCCAGATAGACATTGGCGGCTGCAAAATCGATATTTTGCATCAAGACCATGGCAATACCACATCGCTCGGGTTTTTGTTTGATGACAAATTTGCCTATTCGACCGATGTGATCAGCATGAGTGACGCGGTATTTGACAAATTGACCGGCGTTGATTTGTGGATTGTCGAAGCGTTGCGCGCCGAACCGCATTCATCGCATAGCCATTTTGCGCAAACCTTTGACTGGATCGAGCGGGTGAAGCCGGGGCGCGCGGTGTTAACGCATCTTGGTCTCGACGCGGATTACACAGCGCTAGCAAAATTATGCCCGGAAAATACCGAGCCGGGCGTCGATGGGCTGCAATTTGAGCTGTAAAAATCTGGCTGTGAAGATAGTGCAGTAAACAATTGTTATATATCAATAACTCTGATCACAATATACGCATAATATACATTATGCGACAAAAAAATAGTGTATTGATTCCGGCCACCCGCTTGCCATTTTATGTCACGCAACCCGTACCATGCATCCTATACCTATCACCCTGCGCCCTCTGTATCCGGTGCATCGCATCGCGTGCCGAAGCTTCCTGTGTATAGAATCCTGTGCCCAGCGTCTGTTGAATCGCATCGCATATCCAGCATCCTGTGCAAAAAACCCCGATACCGTCCTGTGCATCGCCGCAGCAAGTCTGACGTTTTCGGATCAAATGCTGCCGGATCTTGTTTCGCCAGCCTCGTCGGCACGGGTCGCACCAGAAAATTCAAATGGTAACAGCGTCGCACAAACACGCTTTTTGATGCGCCATATCTGCAAAAAGCGCAAAAAAACGGCATAGATCATGTAATTGTGAATTTGTGCAAATAAAAAATTAATACAGTTATAGTTAAATTAGAATCATACCAGACGCGCAGACCGTGCAATTGGTAACCGGGCGTTTGGGATCGGGGAAAAATGTTGAGACCAACAGTTATGAGAGGCGAGTCATCGTGAAACTTCAGGTCATTGTCAGTTTTTTCAGCCAGCCAGCTGTTGTCTCACAAACCCGCCGCTGTGTGTTTTCGGCCACCTCGCCGCATCATCTGCGCCAGAAAATAACCGAAAATATGCAAAGCCATGAAGAATTTGCCTGCTACCGCGATGTCACCGGCATTGTGGTGGCGCTCGATAAACAAGGAGTTTGTGTAACGGTATAGCGCTTTTTCTCCCTTAAAGCCCACCCTACACAAAGCCCCCGGTCGCATGTTGCGGCCGGGGGCGTCGTATTCCTGCCGTTATGATGCCCGGGGAAACGCCGGGGCAGATGCCGGGGTTATGGTGAGCGCGACAGGATTCGAACCTGTGACCCAGTGATTAAAAGTCACTTGCTCTACCAACTGAGCTACGCGCCCGCTATAACACCGCATCAAACGGTTATGACCCGGCAAAAAAACCACTCTAGGTGCCCTCACGCCAAGTGCCCTTTTGTATAGAGATGACATAATTGGCTGTAAACCCCAAAAACCTGATCTCGCACCGAAAAGTTTCTGGCGGTTTTTCCCGGGCTCTTTTGGCGGGTTATCAGCCGGCTGAGGCGTGCTGGTCTGCATGTCTGTGCCAGCATTTGCCAGACAATTGCCAGCCAACTGACAGGCAGCTGATGTCACATCACGCCGTTCTGCCGAGCAGATTGACACCCCCGGCAATCCTGCCTAGCATGCTCGGGCTGAAGGTTGCACATCTTTACACATATTCTAATCATAGTTTTCTTTACGAGGTTTCCGAGATGAAAAACACAGTGATCAAAGCCGCGATTGTCGCGTCATTTTTGGCGCTTGGCGGCTGCTCAACCTATAATGAATATGCGCCTGACTGGGCAAAAATGGGCGGCTCTGAAACCGAAACTGAGGCCACAAGTGAGGC
>Ga0181553_10002794_pt1 | contig 15204 bp, 11 predicted proteins | sample 011ome_17_FD_133753 | JGI IMG/M metagenome (GOLD analysis project Ga0181553, IMG submission 133753) | Coastal salt marsh microbial communities from the Groves Creek Marsh, Skidaway Island, Georgia - 011502XT metaG (megahit assembly) | ecosystem: Environmental > Aquatic > Marine > Intertidal...
ATCATATTTCTTTCACTGAAAACGGTCAGATAAATCAAAGTATGGATGTATCACTTGAAGAAGGTTCGATAGCTAATATTGTTAAATTTAAGTTGCTACTTCCAGAAACTAGGAATGGGACAAATGAAATCGTACTTACAAAAATATTAAGACTTTTGGGCATGATAGCCCCAAGGACATCACTTGTTCCTGTAAAAATCAATGGTATTAATTCTGAAATGTTATTTCAGGAGAAAGCCTCCAAGGAGTTAATGGAGGGGATGAGTCGAAGAGAAGGTCCCTTATTTGAGGGAGATGAAAGATTTCTATGGGGAATGCATGACTTTGATCCGGAAAAACTTCTTAAAAAAAATTCTGTGGAAGAGGTGTCTTTTGCAAAAATTACCAATGATAATTGGGCATCTAGTAGTTATATATCTGCGTTAATTGCCCTTAATTCATTCTCGACATTGCAAAAAGCATACATAACTTATGAAAGAAAATACGAGCCTCTAAGCTTTGCAATAGACTGGGAATTGATATCTCAAAATAATGAGCAATTAATCGAAAAATGGGCAATGTTTGAGATGCTGCTTTTTGCAACCAATAGCACTCATGGTCTATTGCCTCAAAATCGAAAGTTTTACTATAATAGTTTTCAATCTGGCTTTGAGCCAGTTTATTTCGATGGGGATACTCTTGATATTGGGAACTCACTTATAAGGCGAATGCCTAGATTTGATGAATATCCTCATTTAAAAAGTGAGCACTTTGAGGCTTTGTATAAAAAAATTCAGTCGTTAGATCCAAAAATTCTTTCTAGCGAGATGCAAGGCAATCTTTTTAGCTTATCCAATCAACAAAGCGAACAAATTTTAAAAAATATTCTCTTCAAAATATCTAGAATACAGGAAGCATTTCATGATCACCGAGATCGAAATAAAATAAAAATTGAAGACCATAAGGATGATCTCTTAATTCAGCAAAAATTAATAAATAATATAAAAAATACTTGGACTGATGCCTACGTAATTAATGTTAATGCGTTACCGCTAGAGGAAACTCCAAATTTATTTGGTGCGTCTACTTGCAATGTATTTAACGAAAGTTGTAAAAATTATGCTCTTGATATATCAGAGATTGGTAGATTGCTTGAGAGAAAAAAATTAGCCAATCAAAATTTTAATGCTCCTCTATTTATCTCTCCACCACCAATTTTTTTAAGTGATAAAAGGGCTCTATCCTTTAATAATGGCGGTATAAAAGTGGAGGCTACTAAAGGTAGCATCTTAAGTTTTAATGAAAAAACCTTAACTCTTACAATTGAGCTATTTGGCATAGATGACTGGGTATTAATTAAAGAGAGTAACTTGCATAATATTACAGTGATATTGAAACCTATAATTAATTCATATAAACCAAAATTATCGCCATCTCGCTTCAATCACTTTGGCTTAACTGGGTGTCTTACATTCTATAAATCTTCATTTGAGAATACTAAAGTTTTTGCTAATGGTAAAAATAGCCAATGCGAAGATGTTGTAAATATAGTTAATAGCTCTGGCAGTATTCAAGTCTTAGAAATACGCATGGCAAGTGCTGATGGCCTAGATATAGACTTCTCAAATCTAACCATCGCGAATTTAAAGGTTTTTGATGCTCTAAATGATTGCGTTGATTTTAGCCAAGGTGACTATGATATTAGCGCTGGAATTCTACAAAACTGTGGAGATAAAGGAATTTCCATTGGCGAAAGATCAATGTTTATAGCTAAAGATATTGCAATCAATGAATCACACATTGGAATTGCCTCAAAAGATTCATCTGATAGTTCAATACATTCGATTGATATTACTAATGCTCAAATCTGCGCAGAAGCATTTCAAAAAAAACAGGAGTTTTTTGGCTCAAAATTAAAAATTACTAATCTTAAGTGCAATGTAAAAGAAATGACTAAAGATATCAATTCAACTATACAGATATTATGACCTTTAGAATTGAAGAAAAAATTCCAATGACTAAGCTTGATTCTGCTCAATTTATAGAGTCTTTAAAAAAGCAAGGTCTCCAAACCCTTTATCCGGCAAGGATTATTCACTCAAACTACTTTGATTCGGTCCAATATGATCTCTTTAGAGATTCAGAGGAAGGGTTACTACCAAGAAAAAAAGTAAGGATTAGGCACTATCCTCTCGTAAATCTAGACAAGCATACTTTAGAAATTAAAATTTCCTCAATTGAGGGAAGATATAAAAATACAACCAGTCTGTCGAGCTCTGATATGAAAAAAATTAATAGGTTGGGTTATTATGATTCAATGTATGGTCAACTTGAAAAGAAGGTTTCTGTAACTTATTCAAGGGAATATTATTCTTTTGAGGGAGTCAGAATCACTCGTGATACACAAATTTTATATCAAGACTTGCAATGTAAAAGTAATAATTTTCGTGAGACAGACTCAGTTGTTGAAATTAAAGCACCAAAAGATACTTCATTAGATTTTCTTTTAAGAATAATCCCATCTAAAAGAAGAAGATTTTCTAAATTTTGCAATGCAATTCAGTACCTAAAATTAACCTAACCAGATAAATTTAAAATTTTAATAAAGTCGTGGGTCTTATTTTTAAGTCATTCGTTCAAAATTTATCTGATAACGAAAAAATATTTGAGCTAGGATTTATATAGAAGATTTTTCTCATTTAAATGCTTTCATCAAAAGAAATTTAAAAGTGATAACAAACAGAATAATTTCAGTTACGCACATCATCCATGGAACTAGATTTAAAGACAAAATTGGATAAAGAGCTGCAATAGAAAAAAAGCTAATTTGTATCATAATTATTCCAATAAAAATTTTTGCATATGTTTGACTAAAGCTTTGCGTAAACATTGAATATGATATTGCAGTATTTAAATATCGAATAAATATATAGAAACTAAGTATCTTACTAATAGTAATTGAGCTATTGAAACTATCATCTAAGAAAAAAACTACCAAAGAGTCTGCTAAAAAATATAAGCTCAGGCTCATGATTAAACCTAACGTAGCAAGAGAGTATAAAAAATTAAGTACTAGCTTGTAGTGAGATTTTTTATCTTTATTCGCCTCTATATATAATAAAGGGCTAAAAGCCTTTGTAAAAACTGCGCTTGGCATTAAAAATACCGTAGCAAAAGTAAAGGAGATTGCAAATATGCCTGACTCCTCAATTGAAAAAGCATAAGCAACTGCAAGCAAGGGAAGCTGTGTATAAATCATAAACGAGCACTCAGCTAAACCTCTTGGGAGAACATTGTTAAAGTGTGCAAGGTATTTAGTCCAACTTATAGATAAAAAAAACATCCTAGTTGAAGTAGCCCATTTCCATAAAAACGCTATAAAAAGAAATAAATTTATTGCTGACAACAACAATATGACATGGTAGAAAGTAAAATTTTTGATCAAGTAGAATGTAACTAAAAGAGATAAAAGCCTTAGACCATTAGGTATAATAAAAATAATAGCTTGGGATTTGAAAAAATTTTTTATTTGACATCGAAGAATATGCATTTCTAGAGATATTTGAACAGCAACAAAAGAAATAAGGCAACATGCAAAATATGCAAATTGCATATGACCTAGATAGAAACTAACTATCAAAGCAGATGCGCAGATAAATATAAAATTTAGAATGATAAAGCTTGGACCTGATGCGTTATTGAGGAACTCATTTGATTGATCCTTGCCATATTTATTTAAATAGTGAGTACCTGAACCAAAGATAACTAATTGTGAAATAACCATTGAGGCAGCATAAATCCATGCAAAAATGCCAAATTCAGTTTGCGTTAGGGTATTAGCTAGAAAAACATTGATAAAAATTAATAATGCTCCTGAGAGAAAATGAGAAATTAAAAGATAAAGAAACTTTCGAGACTGAATAAAAGGCAATACTTTAAAACTGCTTATCATAAGGGCTGCTTGTCAAGAATGCTGAATTTAATATTAAAAAATAACATTCATAATCTTTAATAAATCTGCATTTACAGAGTGCACATCAAACTTTTGCTTGCATAAATTCCTAGAATTTAGACCATACTCTTTAGTGAGGTCATCCCGAACAATATTCAGCATTTTTTGAGAAGCTTTTACTGAATTTTTAATAGGGACTTGAAAACCATTAAAACCGTTAATAACTGTTTCTCTGCACCCCGGTGCATCTGTTGTGATTATCGGGCGCCCCATTGCCATAGCCTCAAGAACAACGCGAGGTGTGCCCTCTTGATATGACAGCAAAACAAATGTGCTACATTCAGAAATGGCATGAGCTGGATCATTGGTATAACCACGATACTCAATGCCATATTTTTTAAACCAGCTATCTCGAACCTCTAGCTCATCAATTGAGTCCTCATGTTGGTCAGCATACCCATAAAGAATGAATCTAGCATTAGGTATCTCCTTTCTTACCAATTTTGCAGACTCCGCATATTCAATCAGGCCCTTTGATTTTAATAACCTTGCGATGCATAAAAATACTGGGGTGTCAGGTAAAGGAGTTGGCTGAAAAAGATCTAAGTTCACTCCTGAGCCAGAGACCATGGCCGAGCGATGATTGGAAATAATCTTTTCATTTTCAAATAGCCTTTTATCATCAGGGTTTTGAAAGATAAAAGTCTCATTAAAATTCGCTGCAATCCTTAATGCTCTTACTGAAATAAATTTAATAACCTTTTTAAAACCAGTATCAGATTCAAAAATATGCCCCCTACCAGTGATAAATGAGAATAATTTTATTTTACGCAAAAAGAAAGATGCAAACGCTGCAACTAAAATTGCCTTAAAAGTATATACAAAAATAAGATTAGGTCGAATCTCTCGAATGATCAAAAAAATACTATAAATAGAATGCAGAAACCCTATTGGATTTAAACTTTTTCTGCTTAGATTTATATAAATGAAATGAGCGCCTAAGTCATCTAATCTTGGCTTAAGCTCTGAATTTATATCTGGAGCAAGTACATATACCTCATAAGATCGATTTAAAAATTCTTTAATTAACTCCAATCTAAACCAAACAACTGTGTTGCCACTTCCACTCATAATAATTATTTTTTTCTTTGTCATGAATAATCTTCAGATTTATTTGAAGGATACTCACTCTTGATCAAAGTTTTAAAATTCAAAGCCTTAAAAATAGACCCTAAGATATAACCAGGAGATTTAACAACATCTAAATATAATCCTACAAAGGCAACGTACAACCAATTTACCGGAAAGAGGTAGGTATGAGGAATCTTATTTTTTAATGGAAAATATAAACCCCTATAACCAAAAGAAAGAGCCAATACTGATAGCAGAAAAATTTTAGTTATATTTGGGATATACCAAACAGACTCCTCCACCCAACCAGCCATAACTGCATTCCAGCGAAAAAAAATATAAAACAATGCTATAAAAAAAATATACTGACTACTCTTAAATGCAAATGGTTTATGTATTAATTTTTTTAAAATGCCTTTATAGAAAATAAATGACGAAAGGAAAACCAGCGATAGTGATATTAAATAAATTTTTGTTATGTGAGGAATAAAGAGTGGGCTATTTTCCCATCCAACAAAAGCATTCCATTTTGGCACCAGAATTACTGAAAAAATTAATACTAAACTTAAATAAATATCCTTCACTTGATTTTGAATGTCTAGTCGCGCAGAGTGAAGTTGATAGAAAAAAAATTTGGGAGTACAGCTAGCTATATTTGTTGGAAGATAATCATAAACTAAGTATTTTTTTTTAGGCGTTAGGTATTTATATTTAGTTTTTAAGCGCTGCTTCCACTCGACATCACCGCCCGATCTAACGCCTTCTATAATTTTATCTTTTCTAAAATTCTCTGAAGACATTAAAGTTCCTGGCGCTGTTTCATGCCCGATTGCACCATATGTGCAAGCTCTAAGAATTTTTTGAAACTTTGTAGAGGCAAGGTACATAGTATTACCAAAAACTACATCAACTTTTTCAGTGTTAATGAAGCTCCAATAATCCTCAAGCCAGGATTGGATTGGTATAGTGCCAGCATCTAAGAACGCAACCCAACTACAAGAGGTATGATTAATAGCAAGATTAGTGGCCTCATAAGGATATGCTCTTCCAAAATAGCGACTGTCTGGGGACGATCTCCAACTCAAAAAATCTTTTATTTTTGATAACAACTTATCAAATTTATAAGCTCTTCCTGCTCTGACATATGAAATTTGTATCTCAGCACTCATGCTGTTAACAAACTCTTGAATCTCATTATTTGAACTAGAATCTGAGATAACTATCTCTTTAGGCAGCAGGCTCTGATCAAATAGCGCTGCAAGCACCCTCTTTAACATCTCTAGATTATTAAGTGTTGGAATAAGAACAGCAATATCCTGAGGTAATTCGATATTTTGTTGTAATTGAGTCACTTGTGGGAGAATAAAATTAAATGGTGAGCATATATTTAGAACTGAAAATATATAAACTGAGTGATAGGTCTCAAGTAAATTAAAACAAAAGGGATGATGATAATTAACAGAAAAAACTCTATAGGTAATGCGATAGATCTACCCCTTAAATATTTTTGACTAAATGTATAAATGCCCTTAGATGAGAATTGCATTATTACAAGTAAAAATGCTATTAAATATGCATTTTCTCTCATGCCAAGTGAGCTATAAGCAGATATATCAAACACCTTCATCCACATTAAAAAAGTAGTTTCAAGATCTGGCGCCCTAAAAGGAATCCATCCGAGCATCATAATAGGCAGAGTAATAACAATTCCAATAAATGCAGGGGTAGTGAAATTTAATTTATCTCTTTTTTTTGAAAAAATACGGTAAGCAAATATCCATATTGCGTGATACAGGCCCCAGATTACAAAAGTCCAATTTGCTCCATGCCATAAGCCCATAATTGCCCATGTAGCTATGAGAGCCTTGTCTTTGGTTGTTTGTGTAATGGCGCTAACAAGACCTCCTTCAGAGTTTCCACCCTGCTTCAATGATATTCCTGCTAAGGGGAGATACAGATAGTCTCTTATCCAGCTAGAGAGCGAAATATGCCATCTCTTCCAAAAATCTCTAGGCGAAGAAGAAGCATAAGGAAAGTTAAAATTCTCAGGAAATCTAATGCCCAGCATTCTTGCAGAACCAATAGCTATGTGAGAATAGGCGCTAAAATCAAAGTAAATTTGAAATCCAAATAAAAAACTTAACGTCCAGACATCTATAGCACTCATCTGCGAAATAGAAATTGCAAATCCTGAGTCGACTAATGGTGCAATATTATCTGCTAGAATCACCTTTAAAAATAAACCAAAGAATACTCTACGAAGGCCCCAAGCAAGATCAGATGTATGAAAAACTAATTTATCACGCAATTGATGCATCACCTCTCTTCCTCTTAATATAGGCCCAGCAACAAGTTGGGGAAAAAATGTTACGTATGAGGCGTATAGAAGAAAATTTCTTTCAGCCTGAATCACCCTTCTATAGACATCAATTGTATAGCTTATTGTTTGAAAAGTATAAAAGCTGATTCCTAAAGGAAGAATAATTTTTAGTGCTATTGGGTCGAGATCAATACCTATAAGTGATGCAAACCCTATGGCCGTATTTGAAAAAAAAATTAAGTATTTAAAATAAAATAGCAAACCTAGGTTACCAATTAAACTTAAGAAAACCAGCTTCTTTCTTGCAGGCTCCAAAGAAGCTTTTTCTAATCTAAGGCAAATAAAATAATCCAGCACAACAGAGAAAAGCATCACCGGTATAAATTCAACTCTCCAAAAACCATAAAAAGTTAAGCTCGAAAAAAATATCAAAAAAATTCGCAGTTTCTGGGATGGTAAGAGCCAATAAAATATTACAATAAGGGTCAAAAAAACTAAAAATGTTAATGAGTTAAATATCATCTATCCCAGCCCTCTGCAGTCAATAGCTCCGTCAGATAATCCCCTAAGATTTGATGACCAAAGCCCTGAAAATGCATGAAATCAATTTCTGTTGAACCGGATGTAGAGTTCAAACTATCTACCACACCCCAATATTGAGCTGGCACAAGTTGTTGAAGATCAACAAAAGTAAAATCATGCTCGACAGTTAAAGCTTGTAGATCTATTTTAAAATCTTGATACTCTTTTAAATCATATGGCAGCTTGGCATCTCCACGAATAGGCGCAGAGTATAATACAACATCAATTTCTAGAGCTTTTGCACGAGCTAGCAATTCCTTTAAAGCAAGGAGATTTGCATCATAGCGAGCAGGAATCTTTTTTCTGGTTGAGCTAGAATCAATACCAAATATATAATTTCGAAATTGATATAACTTTATCAAAGATATGGCTCTCAAAGACCCTCGTGCTTCCCAAGCATTCCAAAAAGTTGATAAACGGGAATTTAACCAAAACTCAACAGATTTTTGAGGAGTATCTTTTAAAGCTGGTAAATCTAAATCTTCTATTGAGGTATCTCCGTATAAATCTAAGATTTTTTGACCACTTTCAGAAGCCTTAAGATTGCTTTTTATTTCAGGCTCTTCAAGAGCATCTAAGAGCCCTTCTCGAATGCCTGTCTCCCGAGTATTATCAAAGCTTACTGCCAAAAGTAATTTCTTTAATGGAAGAGTCATCTGAGCATATTCAAATAATAAGAATTGCTCCTGCATATTCATGTTTGGCATCGAAAAAGTTAAAAAATTTTTATTTGAATCTCTCTCCTTGAAGTAACTATATAAAATCTCTGAGGTTGAAGATAACCCTAGCTCAGGTTGATTAATACCATGAAGCTGAGAATTACCCATTAACAAATAGGCTTGCTTTTCTAGAGATTCAATAGTGTTAAAGTCTTGGACACAATCAGGAATTGGAAAATATAAAAAATCTCCACAATGAAAATTATAGCCATTATCTTGAGCAAAATATGCTGTATTATCTTGCCCCAATGCCAACTCTTCAGCTTTTGGTGCCGAAAGAACAGATCTTCCATAAAAAAAATTTAACAACAAGATGGCTGCTAAAAAAGCTAGAGTGAAGGGAAGGATTGGTTTAATTATGTGCATGAGTCCTTATTTTATCTGAATAAATCATTTTAAAAAATGATTATAATTTTTCTCTGTTAAAAATAGGCTCTAAGCTTTTAATTAGTATGGGCTGATGCAACACCCTATCGTTTTAGCCTCTAAATTTTAACCAATCATAGCTTCCATTAATTTTCATAGTAAAGGTTTGCAGATTATCTTGACCCCATATCTCATTTCTATTAACGAGATATTTATCATTACAACTAGTATGAACATCAAATCTACTTGTAAATGCTAGTTTATATCCTGCATCAATTACTTGATTTTTTATTTTTTCATCAACGCTGCCATGAGGATATGAAAAAAATTTAATCTCGGTGCTTAACAGATCTTCTAAATATTTTTTACTGCCGTGAACCTCTTCCCTCACCCTGTCCTGAGAGCACTCAACTAATCTAGGATGCGATTTAGTATGAGATCCTATAGTTACAAGAGGATGACGTGCAAGATCAATCAGCATTGATTTATCCATGTACCCTTTTTTTTTAAAATTGATGAAATCAGTGACTACAAAAATACAAAAAGGAATCCCAAGCCCCAAAAGTAAAGGAGCTGCTTTATGGAAGTTATCTTCGAAGCCGTCATCAAATGTTATAACAATAGCATGCTTAGGTGTTCTTTCAAGCAAGTCATTGCAGGAACAAAAAAACTTATCTTTTCTATTTAAGATATGTTTAATCTGATTGGCAAAGTTAGAAGTTGATGTAACCCACATGCTCTCGCTGGAATCCTGAATTGAGTGATACATCAAAACTCTAAGGTCTTGATCATTTAGGGATGGATTAAGCAGGCTATAGATATAGCTAGCAAGTATTCTGAAGATACTCTTCAACTTACTCATGCTGAATCAATTAAGGCAGGATTCTTAACTGCGTATACATAAAGCCCTGATGATGTTTTGACCACCTCAAAAGAATCAAATCCAGCTAAGTTTATTAAGTCTTCCATTTCTGACTTTGTAAACCTGTGGTTGATCGGCGACATTAAACGGTCTTTAAGATCTGGTATAAGTGAAAATGGATGAGTGCCAAAATAAAAAGGGAGTTTCTTGGCTATTACGGGTAACCCAAAAAATTTTAAAATACGCGATGGTACTGAAAAAAAAAGCCAGCAAAATGGACTTAAGAGCATGCAACAAAGGTTTTGCATCGAATATGGTATGTGTGAAAAAAATTTCATGGCCGCTAATTCAAGAAGTATGCCAACTCTTTTATAGAAAATATCTTCATGTGAGCTGTAAAGGTATAAAAAAAGTTTTCCATTATTGCGAAGGACTCTGTATGACTCCTGCAAACACTTAAATGGGTCAGAGGTATGATGGAAGATACCAAAAGAATAAACAACATCGAAAAAAAAATCATCAAATTCTAGAGACAATGCATTGCCTCTTTGAATCTTAAGGTTAGCAACATCCTTATACTGAAAGGCCAGATCATCTACAGTGGAACCTAAATCAATGGCTGTAATATTTTTTAAATTAGGATAGGTTAAAAAAACTTTAAGATCAGCGCCGCTTCCACACCCTATTTCTAATAAATCTCCTTTCATCGCATCAGTCCAGCACTGCTGAAAAACCTCCTCTAATTGAAATAAATGAGGGGGAGCAGGATAATTTAAATGAAGATCTTTGCCCCAAAGTTGCTTAGATTTATCTTCAATTTTATTTGAACTACTGTCTAAAAGGCGCATTAACTTAGCAATGTATAATATTAAATTGATATGATAACATGCAGATTAATTACTAGAGCATTCAAGTTATTTACAACAAGGCTAAATCATGGGCATTGACACAAATCAGTTGGGGGTGATTCTCTCTCATAAAGAAAGCATCAAAGGCAAGGATGTTCTGTCGATTAGTGTTCAATTCCCCCCTCCAATTGATCAAATTAAACACTTCCATCGAAAATTTCCAACCCTGCTTTCGAAGAATGACTTACAAAAACTTAAAAAAACTACCAAATCAAGCTTTCAAAAAACTCTTTTTTTAGAAATTCTTGAAGCGAAATCAATTAACTCTATAGAAATTTCTAATGAGGAAGGGGCCAAATATATCTGGAATTTAAATCATGATTTGGAATCAGATAGTACTCCTGAAGAGATAAGAAATTTAGGCTCATCATTTGATTATATTTTTGAGGGAGGAACTATGGAGCACGTGAGCAACAACGCAATATACCTTAAAAATATATTCTTTCTTCTTCGTAAGCAGGGTTTATATTGTCTCAATCTCCCTAGCTCTGGACATCAAGAGCATGGATTTTTTCAATATTCTCCAACTTTTTTTAGCGATTTGTGTCATGGAAATAAAAATGCCTTAGCTTTGCTGCATCTGAGTGTATCTATGCATAACTATAATTGCAAAGCTTTAGTATTTGATAAATTCTATCAAGATACACCCTTTAACTTTCCTCCTTCATGCGCGTCAGAAAATAGCTATGATTTCTATCTATCAGCCTATCAATCCACCTCGCTAGCTACTGGAACTTTATTAAATTTAATTAATGCTAGCGGTAAAGAGAGCTTGGTTCTCGCAGTAATACAAAAATATGAAGATTTTTCTTTGAACTTAGACTTTTCTCAATCTGTTTACAGAAATGTAGCTCTTTCCACTGTAGTTGGAAGTAGTGAGGCTAGCGTTGAGAGTAGTGCGGCGAAAAATATGAGTCTTAAATCACTAATACTTGGATTTCCATTACCTTCTCTGATGAAATTCAAGCTTATTATTTATTGCCTAAAAATATTAGGTCGTAAAGCGCCAAAAAAGAATTTCTGAAGATAAAATTCCCTCTACAGGAAGCTTGATTGAAGAGGGATGGCATACCCAATTGAGCCGCCTGAAACAAAAATTCGCTGGTATCCGTAGTTTTGTAATTTCTGCTGAACTTCTTCAGATCCCCCCCAGTTAAAAATGTCTTCAAATACTATAACTTCTGGCTTAAAGCGCTCCATATCTAAGGCAAGGAGCACACTAACGTCCAGACCTTCAATATCTATATCTAAAAAGTTTATATGTGGCAAATTTGAAAATAGGTGATTAATATTCAGTAGCGGTACTTCAGATTGCTCAAATGCAATATTAAATTTTTTAGACGTCACTAATGCAGATTTCTCATCTAAGGTATCAATATCGGACCATGGGGTATCGAAACGATAGACTGGAACTACTTGCCCATCTTCTCCGCCTGGAGATATTGCACCTAGATAAGTAGTAATTGATTTTCCTCTAAATATTTTCATAGCATTTAATTTAAATTGATCAATATCTACACCATATCCACTCCAACCTGCCTTATGAAGAAGATGGGTGTTGGATCCAGAGACTGGATGGAAACAACCAAGATCTAAATATGTTCCTTGTTTGATGCCCGCTTCTTCAAAATAAAGGTTCACAATAGTATCCTCGCCCTTGGCAGAAAAAGATTTTTTATAAGCTGCTATAGAATAGTAAACAAAAACTATAGCTCTTAAAAAAAAAGTTGGAAAAATTTTTTGGAGATATATTCTTGATCTTCTAAGATAGCGCATTTACAAAGAGCAATAAAAAATATTTATTAAGCAAGCATTAGATTACTGCAATCATATCCTTTTTAATTTCAAAAGTTTAATATTCTCTTAAACTTTAATTTAAGTAATTTTAATAATTTGAGGAATATCAATTTCCTGAGCTAAATCAATAATGAGTATTTTACTATCATCCATTGATAAAGATGAGGTTATTAAATCTAATGATTCTAAGCATTGTTGAAGGGGCTTATTTTTGTATGTCATGCTTAGACTAATCTTGAAAAATAATTTATTGATTCTTTTGGCATAACTTGCACACCAATATAGAAATGTAGTTTCAACCATTTTTTGAGCTACGCGACAAGACATTGCAAGGTCCTCTAAAATGATTTCTTTTTCAGTCAATCTTAGGGAAGCAAATAAAACAATGCCATAGTCACCGAACTTATCTTTAACTTTAATGCAAAAATGCTCATAATCTTGGTGTCTCAACATTTTATCAAAGGACCCTTTATCAAAAGAACGACCAGATAAATTAAATTGATTTGTTCGCTGAAGAAGCTCTAGAGATCTTTCTTGATGCTCTAAAATATTTGGACTAAAAATTTTCATCTCCATCTCGCAAGTTTGTAAAAAACCATGAAAATCAGCGCCCCAATTTTCAGAAATTACTTTTCTTGTTAACTCCTCTTGATACATTTTCCTTCTGACCATGGACTCTTTAGTAACTGGAACCATAAAGTCATTCCTAGAAAGCAAAGTTCCTAGTTCCTCTGGATCAAAAGTTCTAACCATCGGCAGATGAGTTAATATCTCTTCTCTTTCCCAAATAGAATCGTCAATAACTGCTATGGAATCTAATCCAATGTTTAATTCTCCAGCAATCGATTTAATGCCTTCGCTTTTTAAACCCCAATTTATTGAAGGATAAAGAAAATACTTTTCAATATTTAATTCTTTAATTTTTTTCCATGCAATTTCAAAGTCATTTTTACTGACAATACTTTGTATGATTCCCCTCCTATCAAACTCTTGAATTAATAAAAGCACGCCTGAGTTTAAGATAACATTGCTAGCAAGATCATCTCCGATCACTCCAGACCATAGAGTATTATCTAAATCCCAGCATACGCACTTAATATTTTTTAGTTTCTCTCTTTTATTCTGTAAAACATTTTTTTCAGTATCAGCAAATGATACTAAATCTAACCATGTAAAAATTAGCCTCATTGGCTGATCGTCACTAGGCCATAGTTTTACTCTCCCAATGCCTGTAAAGCTTGTGTTAAACTCAGAGTAAGCAAAGATTAGTTCATTCCAGCCAGGAAAAATTATAATTTTTTTTCTAAAAAAAGGTTGATCTCCTGTAACCTCAAGCTCAGCAGCTCTTAATTCGGTAGATGGGGAATAAAACTTTATATACAAAGCATCAGGTGCAGATCTAAAAATAGTATTTACGCTAAGCATGCACCATATCTCTGTAAGCCAAGAAAATTTTGTTGAGATCTTCTTGTTGCGATCAAATAGAAGAATTCGGGAGAGCCAAGCACCAAAAATATTAAATTTATCAATGACGTATTGCTCAGCTCTAGAGGAACTAACCCTCATCATCCTAGGATTTTTTGGCCAGTAAGCTTCTAGCTTTGCCCAGCGCTCAAAGTTTATATCTAGGCCATATTTATAGTGGCCAGAAAAAGATGAGTTAGGGTAAATACCGTATGCAAATCTTGCGCATTTCTTATCTTCTCGCGGATTATATAGCGGGCATGATTCATAACAATCCGGTAAAGCACATTCCACGCAGTGCTCTGCCCAATATAACGATGAAACTCTAGATATTTTTTTATTATCTTTATTTGGATAGGCATCTAACTCCTGCAAGGTAGAAAATTTCTTTTTATCTCTCCAGGTGATTTCAAACATAGCAAAGAATTTTTTATGTAATTTTAATAGGTAGTTTTTGTATTTCCATAATGATTCTTGATTGTAAGAGGTATATCAATTTTTATATAGTCATTTTAATGCTAGCACTTGGCAACTTTAGAATTGATAAATTGATAATATTTACTTCATTCCCACTCAATAGTGGCAGGCGGTTTGCTTGAAATATCATAGACTACCCTGCTCACTCCCTCTAATTCATTAACGATTCTATTTGAGACATGCGCCAAGAAATTATATGGAAGCCTTGCCCAATTAGCTGTCATAAAATCTACCGTCTCAACTGCTCTAATTGCTATTACATCCGCATATCTTCTCTCATCGCCAACAACTCCAACTGATTTTATTGGAAGAAATGCACAAAATGCTTGGCTCACTTGATCATATAAGTCTGCTTTAATTAATTCCTCTATAAATATGGCATCTGCATCTTGAAGGGTTGAAACTTTTTCTTGGGAAATCTCCCCAAGAATTCTTACTCCTAATCCCGGTCCTGGAAATGGATGCCGGTTTAACATTTCCAATGGAAGACCGAGCTCAGATCCCATTGTCCTGACCTCATCTTTAAATAAATCACGTAAAGGCTCAACTAATTCCATCTTCATATCATCAGGAAGACCTCCAACATTGTGATGAGATTTAATCACTCTAGCCTCTTTTGATTCTGATTCAGATGATTCAATAACATC
>Ga0181553_10002798_pt1 | contig 15191 bp, 22 predicted proteins | sample 011ome_17_FD_133753 | JGI IMG/M metagenome (GOLD analysis project Ga0181553, IMG submission 133753) | Coastal salt marsh microbial communities from the Groves Creek Marsh, Skidaway Island, Georgia - 011502XT metaG (megahit assembly) | ecosystem: Environmental > Aquatic > Marine > Intertidal...
AAGGCTCGTCGTAAGAGTTTCAAGGCTCGTCATGGTAAAAACATTAAGAAGGGCAAGATGAGCGCAGCTTATTGGGCCGATAAGGTGAAATGGTAATGGACGATATGCAGGCTGTTTACGACGAGGAAGTTGGCAGTAGTTCTGGCGGCTTAATGTCTTTGTTACGTGGTACGGGTGATATGGTTCTTGGTGAAGATATTATGGACAATCTTCCGATGTTACTCCGTGCGTTAGAGGGTACGAATAAAGATACGTTAACGATGCAAGAAACCCGCGATATGTCGGGGCCGATTGACGAATCAAGTTTATCTGTTCAGTTAAGTAATACTCCAGGATTAAGTTCGATGTTAGGGCCAGAAGCTGGGGTATTAGCGGCTATGGCTGGTGGGCCTATGGGTAAGGGTAAATCTGCAAAAGAATTACTAGAAGAAATTATGGAGATAGGCCGTAGGATGCGGTCTGAGCAGGATATTATTGATACTCGTCGTGCTACGGAAAACGAAGCGGATCTCCCTGATTTTTTAAAGTCGTTTTCGCAAAAGCAAAAAGAGCGTAAAGGTAAAGAAGGGTTTGACAATTTATTACAAGAAGATCGTGATAAATATATGGATTCGCCTGAAGCGTTGGAAAAAGCGATGCGTGTCCAGAAAGATATTATGAGGAAAGCCCGACGCGATGGAGATATGATGGCCGAGGGTGGTCGCCCAGGATTATATGCAAATATCGCCGCGAAGCGTAGGCGGATAGCTGCGGGGTCAGGGGAGAAAATGCGTAAGCCAGGATCTAAGGGTGCGCCGACGAAAGAAAATTTCCGACAAGCCGAGACTACTGCTAAAAAAGCACATGGCGGTGGATTAAGTTACGCTAAGGGTTATTACGGTAAATCGTATAAATGACCACGGCAATTTTAGACCTGCAAAAAGCTAAGATTGAAAAACTTCAATCAGCTATTATGAACGTTGTACGAGAAACTTCTCCCCAGAGTTCTCCTTACATAAATACCCACCATTTTGCGGAGGGGGTTTATGTTCGAGCATATTACGGCTTGAAGGGTTCTGTTGTCGTGAGTCAGGTTCATTTGCATGAGCATATTACAGTTTTAGCAGGGGGTCATTGTCGGGTAATATCGACTATGCAAGAGAAAGAACAAGTAGATGTTTATAAAGATTTTGCAATAATGAAAACTGAGCCGCATACGAAACGCGCACTATACTTTTTAGAAGATACGACGATACTTACTATCCATCCGAACCCAGACAACATTCAAGATATTTCAGAGCTTGAGCAGATGTTTGTCGTAGATAATTTCGAGGATATAGAATCATGTCATTCGCAATAATCGCCTCAGTCGCAACAGCTGTCGGCACAACAGCGTATAGTTCTAATAAAGCGCGTAAAGCTCAAAAACGAGCACGCGAAGACGCTAACCTCCGTGAATTAATCGAAGGGGCTGCGCCTAATATCTCTGCTGTATCTGATGTAATCCCTGAAGATGTTCAGGGTACGGATGTTGCGGGGTTAGAACGAGCATTAGCCGCTATGGAATATGGCGAAGAAGTTCCTTTGCCAGCAGCAGAAATGGATCCGATGGCTAATTTATCTGAAGAAGAATTAGCGGCCTTATTAGAAGAATCAGGATTAGCGGGTCAATTAATGGCCAGCGGTGGGCCAGTAGGTACCCCTGAAGATGTTTATTATTTCAGTGTTCCGCAAGTTATGGGAATGATGCAAGATCCGAATCCTCAAGTACAGGGAGTCGGGATGCAATTAGCAGATATGATGGCTTCGACTCCTGGGATGGATATGGTTCCCGCGACTCGTGGACAGATAGAAGGGATGGCTACGGGGGGTGCCGTTACCGCAAAAAAGTTTGAGGACGGCGGTCCAACGCTATTAGAAAGGATGAGCGGCGTAACTTCAGAAGAGTTAGATTGGGCAAAATCTATTGATGAGCGGCTATACCCTGACGAGGGGTTAGACGGACGTGGCGATGCAGCTAGGCATTTAGCGTTAGGATCGTTATTTGCTAAATCTAAGAACCCAGAACTTGGAGAAGCATTAGGTATTGCGCGGGAATATATCCCGTTTCCTGATGCCGGAAGAGAGATGGATATTTTCAATAACGAATTAGGAATGACTCTTAGCGGTACACGAGAAGAGATTGAAGAAAAGATTAAAGAGTTAATTGAAGATAAAAAAGCCCAGTATTTAACCAGACAAGAAAGCTACGAGTTACGAGGATACGCTGATGGCGGCCCGATATCTAAGGAACGTTTAAATCAGCTTAGGTTACGTTGAGCACTCCACTTGAACAATTAAAAGATGTAGACCTCTCTCACCTCTCTAAAGAAGAGGCGAAAGAGTTTACGTTACTACTTGAGGAATTAGAAAAGCGTGAAAAACGCGAAAGTTCTATGGCGTCGTTTTACGATTTTGTTAAAACGATTTGGCCGGAGTTTATTGCAGGTGCTCACCACAAGAAGATGGCCGAGGCTTTCGACAAGATTGCTTCAGGAGAGTCAAAAAGACTCATAATTAATATGCCTCCACGACATACGAAGTCAGAGTTTGCTTCGTATTTGTTTCCTGCATACCTACTAGGTAAACGTCCTAAGCTCAAAATTATTGAAGCAACGCATACCGCTGACCTCGCGATTAATTTCGGGCGTAGAGTCCGTGACTTAATTGAAAGTGAGGAGTATGCGGAGATATTTCCAGCTACCGAACTAAAAGCCGACTCACGAAGCGCGGGTAAATGGAATACTTCACAAGGTGGACAGTATTATGCGGCGGGTATTGGCGGTGCACTCGCGGGTCGTGGTGCGGATTTGTTTATTATTGACGATCCACACTCTGAGCAGGATGCGTTTTCGGATAAGGCGTTAGAAGAAGCCTACGAATGGTATCAAACTGGGCCTCGTCAGCGTCTACAGCCAGGAGGCGCGATCGTTATCGTAATGACTCGTTGGTCTAAAAAGGACGTAACGGGTAAATTAATCAAGCGAATGACTCAGGAGCAGGGGGGAGATGAGTGGGAGATTATTGAATTTCCTGCGATATTGCCTTCGGGCAAACCGTTATGGCCTGAGTTTTGGAAATTAGAAGAGTTAGAGGCGACGAAAGCGTCGATTCCTCCGTCAAAATGGGCAGCGCAGTATATGCAGCGCCCTACTGGAGAGGGAATTTCTATCATTCCGAAGGAATGGATTAAGGAATGGCCCAATGATAACCCTCCGTCTTGCGATTATTTGATACAAAGCTACGATACGGCGTTTTTAAAGTCAGAACGAGCGGATTATACGGCGATTACAACGTGGGGAGTGTTCTATCCTGAAGGTAAAATCGGCGATGAATTGTATTCTGGCAAGGATGCCCACATAATTTTGTTGGATTGTGTGAAAGAGCGCCTAGATTTTCCAGAATTAAAGCGGGAAGCGATGCGTTTGTACGAATATTGGGAGCCTGATTCGATTATTGTCGAAACAAAAGCCTCGGGTATTCCGCTTACACAAGAATTACGGCGTCAGGGTATTCCGATAAACACCTTTTCACCGAGTAAAGGTCAGGATAAGATCGCAAGATTGAACACGGTAAGTGCGATTTTCCAAGAAGGCCGTGTTTGGGTGCCTGATACGAACTGGGGACAAGAATTAGTTGACGAAATCGTAGATTTTCCGAATGGAGAGAACGACGATTGTGTAGATGCGACGACATTAGCACTTATGCGCTTTAGACAAGGCGGTTTTTTGCGCTTAGAGGGCGATTATAACGACGATGAAGAGTATTATCCAAAAGTTCGTGTCTATTACTGATTTATTCTAGTGAAAAATAAGAGTATGGTGGCAAACCATGGCTGAAGTACAGATTCCCGAGGGTGAAGAGAACGTAGAAATCCTTTTTGACGAAGAGGATAACGTTCTTGACCCATCTCTTTTGACCGAAGAGGTCGAAATCCCGTTTGAAGAAAACCTAGCCGAGTTTTTAGACCCAGCTACCCTTTCTGAAGTCTCTAGTGAGCTAACTACTGCGTTCGAAGAAGATTTAAATTCTCGTGGTGATTGGTATGAGGCGTTTAAGGACGGATTAGAATTATTAGGGATTGAAAGCGATCCTAGAAGCGAGCCATTCGAGGGCGCGAGTGGGGTATATCACCCCTTATTGGCCGAAGCTACTACTCATTTCCAAGCGCAAGCGTATAAAGAACTTCTTCCTGCAAACGGCCCAGTAGATACTAAAGTTATGGGGGCGTCTAACGATCCGAAGGCGATGCAAGCTAATCGCGTTAAGGATTTCATGAACTATCAGCTCATGTATAAGATGGAAGAATACGATCCTGAGATGGATCAGATGTTATTCTTTTTGCCTCTAGCTGGTTCAGCCTTTAAAAAGTGTTATTTCGATCCGGCGATGGGCCGAGTCGTTTCTAGGTTTATCAAAGCCGAAGACCTCATTGTTCCGTACTACACTACGGATCTTCATACGTCTCCACGTATTACTCACCGTATGGCGATGTCAGAAAATGACTTGCGTAAATTACAGTTGAGTGGTTTTTATAGAGATATGCCGATGAACCCTCCAACAGTTTCTGATGGAGAAAATTCGGTACAAGATAAAATCAATGAACTTGATGGTGTTAGTAGAACAGGAACTCAAGCGGAGTATACGTTACTTGAGTTTCATGTAGAACTAGATATCGAGGGATTTGAACATACGGATAGTGATGGAGAGCCGACAGGGTTGGCACTTCCGTATATCGTTACAATCTGTAAGGATAACGATACTGTTTTATCTATTCGTAGGAATTACGAAGAAACAGATCCGATGCGTAAGAAGATTGAATACTTTACGCATTACAAGTTCCTCCCAGGACTAGGCTTCTACGGATTTGGCCTAATCCACATGATTGGCGGCGTCACCCGTTCCGCAACGTCAATTCTTCGTCAACTTATTGATGCCGGTACTTTAGCCAATCTTCCAGCTGGCTTCAAAGCTCGTGGCTTAAATATACAGAGATCTGATGATCCTGTACAGCCAGGAGAATGGCGAGATGTGGATACTCCTGGGGGGACTATTCGTGACTCTTTCATGCCTCTCCCGTATAAAGAGCCAAGTGCAACATTAGCACAGCTATTGGGATTATTGGTTGAATCTGGGCAGCGGTTTGCTTCTGTTATGGATAACCAAACAGGAGACGCTAATAGTCAAGCTCCTGTAGGGACTACTGTTGCATTATTAGAGAAAGGCCAGAAAGTAATTTCTGCAATCCATAAGCGATTGCACTATGCCCAACGTAACGAGTTTAAGATTCTTAAGAGATTGTTCGGTGAGTACTTACCACCGGAATATCCTTATCAAGTACAGGGGGCTCAGCAGACGGTTTTTGCTGAAGACTTTAACAATAGCGTAGACGTTATCCCTGTATGTGACCCGAATATCTTTAGTACGACTCAACGTATTATTTTAGCGCAGACGCAGCTTCAGATGGCTCAGAGTGCTCCTCAGATTCATAATATGAAAGAAGCGTTTCGCAAGATGTATATCGCTTTAAACATTAAAGATATCGACGATATCCTAATGCCTGATTTCGCCCCAGCTCCTAAAGACCCTATTCAGGAAAATATGGACGCAATGATGGGAACGCCTCTGAAAGCGTTTATTCAGCAGAACCACGATGCGCATGTTCAAGCGCATATTGCATTTATGCAAAACCCTCAAACCCAGCAAAATCCTCAGTCAATGGCTGCGTTGCAAGCTCATATTCAAGAGCACCAAGCCTTGAAATATCGCATACAAGTAGAGGAAATGCTGGCACAACAAGGTATGGAGTTACCCCAGCCTGGACCAGATGGTCAGATGCCTCAGTTGCCCCCAGAGTTAGAAAGTCAGATAGCTGTGGCAGCTGCTCAAGTTACTCAGCAGATTACAGGGCAAGAGCAAGCCTTAGCGCAAGCGATGGCTGCACAACAACAAGACCCAGAAAGAGAAATGTTCCAGCAGCAGCTAGAGTTAGAGTTCGAAAAACTCAAGCAGCGTGATAGAGATTCTGAGCGTAAAGCACAGCTTGAAAGAGAGCGTATTGAATCTCAAGAGGAACAGACTGACGTTCGTATTGCCGCTGAATTACAAAAAGCGGAAATGCAAGATGATCGTGAAATAGATTCTAATCTAACTGAAATAGCTAAGATCGTTCGAGAGTCCAGGGAGCAGTAACTTATGCCACATCTAATCAGCAATATTCCACACTTTAATTGCTGGGTTAGAAAGGAATTTACACACAATCATTTAGATTACCACGGAGAGTATTTACATGCGATAGCGATTGCGGTAAATACGATCCCTGATAGATGTTTATCTTTCCAAGTTGTATTCACTGGATACGAATTAGGAGAGGAAGAAGATTCTGAGAATCTTCATGGAGGAGCGATGTGGGCACGAATGCCAATCACTGCTCTAGTAGCGGATGCGATGATTGAGGAAATGCCAGAAGCGATGGCGACTCATTTAGCGCAACCGTGGGACTGTAGTTCACGAGACCATGAGGTTATTGTTATGGATCGTGTATCTTCTAGTCCTTGGTTATGTAAGATTGATAATGAATTTCATACTGGGAAGTATTTGTTTACAGTTGACTACACAGGAAACGATATCGCTGACGATCCTGCACAACATAAACAAAGTCATTTGATACAGCTTACAGATGCTGGGAAATGGACAGGCAACATTGTAGCATTGCCTAATAATCGTGTAAGAGCGACTAACCCCGCATTATGGGAGACAGGTTCTGGAGCACCAGACTTTTATCCCAGTCAGCATGTGCATAGCGCAGAGATTGACGATAGCTACATGGATCCGAACATTACGTTTAACAACTTGTATGCTGAAGGAGATTAAAATGCCAGGACGCAAAACAAATAAAAAGATGCCTAAGAAAATGGGTATCGGTGGTAAAAGTGCCAAGAAAATGCCGATGAAAATGAAGCGCGGTGGTTCAACTCGTTCTCGTAGTAAGAGTAAAAAATGAGAAACTTTAGATCAACGGAAATGCCTTATCCGTCTCCTAAAACTCAAAAGGCAGGTGTTCAGCCTTCTATCCCAGAACCCTCTAACGAGGGTTTTGCGAAGGCGACTGTTTTAGCTGAAAAGAAAATTAGTATCCCTGGAAAGAAAGTCAAGACCAAAGGTACTGGCGCGGCTACTAAAGGATTGGATTTCATTAGTTACGTTAACTGATGGATTTCATAAAGTATTCGGAGTATTTACTCCGCAATCTGCGGGAGAGACAAGAGGATCTCAAGCAGACACTCGCCACTGGTGGCGCACAAGACTTTGTTCAGTACCAACGTATTGTTGGTGAAATTTCAGGGCTTAATTTCGCTGAACAAGAGATAACCGCCCTGCATGGAAGGATGGAAGATGTCGAAGATGACTGAAGAAGTAGACCTCTCAACGATAACTTCGGGAGAGAAACCTACCCCTGAACGTGTTTTAAATTTTGGTTCTGATACGCCTTTGGAACCTCAAAAAGAGGCAATAACCTCTGAAAACTATGAAACGCATTCAGAAAAATTACCTAACCCTACGGGGTATAGGTTGTTGATACTCCCGTTTTCTCCCCCAGAGAAAACAAAAGGCGGCATTCTAATGGCTAAACAAACTCTTGATAAAGAGCGTATAGCTACTGTTGTGGGCTTAGTCGTAAGAAAAGGCCCAGATGCATATTCCGACCCTGATAAATTTCCTGATGGCCCTTGGTGCGAAGAAGGGGATTGGGTAATTTTTGGTCGCTATGCAGGAGCTAGGTTCAATATTGATGGAGGAGACATGCGTCTCTTAAACGATGATGAAATTTTAGCTACTGTAAATAACCCAGAAGATATTCTGCAATAAGGTGATTGAAATGGCTGAGTCCCAAGAAATTGAACTAGAACTTCCTGATGAGGAAGTAGACCCTCGTGAAGCTGATGTGTTGCAGGAACCGCAACAAGACTTCGATACAAGTGCAGCAGAACCCGAAGCTCCTCAAACGGATGAATTAGAGGATTATAGCGACGGAGTTAAAAAACGTATTGATAAGCTCACTTATCGCATGCGAGAGGCAGAACGCCAACGCGATGAAGCAATTCAGTTTGCTAAAAAGATGTCTGAACAGACTAACAACTTACAAACTAAATTAAAGTCTTCAGATGAGACTTTAGTAGCGGAATATTCCGCTCGCATTGCTTCTGATAAAGAACGTGCTAGACGAGCGTTAAAAGAAGCTCAAGAACTTGGTGACGCAGAAGCCATCGCTTTGGCTACTGAAGCAGTTGCTAAAACTTCTTTAGAAGCGCAGAATGCCGAAAGATTAGTTGCAAAACAAAAAGCTGTTAAGTCTATTCCTCAACAGCCGCAGCCTGTTCAACAACAGGCAACTAATGTGCAACCCGCCGCTCCTGATCCCCGTGCAGAGAAATGGGCTTCAGAAAACGGTTGGTTTGGTGAAGATGAAGGTATGACCTATGCTGCTATGGGCATTCATCAAAAGTTATTAAAGGAAGGGGTTCCTCCTAGTTCTGATTACTACTATGAAAGAGTAGATAGTGAGATTAGGGAACTTTTTCCAAATAAATTCCCTGAAGGGAAAAAGAACGTGCAGTCTTCTGTAGCAGGTGCCAGCCGAGGTGCTGGCGCTGTTAAAAAAGGAGCACGCAATGTGAAACTCACACCTTCACAAGTAGCAATAGCTAAAAGAATAGGTGTGCCTCTTGAAGAGTACGCAAAATTTGTATAGGAGATGAAAATGACAGATCGTACCTCCAGATCTGCTGAAACTCGAGCGAAGACAGCTCGCCGTAAACCTTGGCAACCGCCATCTATGTTAGACGCTCCCGAAGCCCCAGCTGGCTATAAGCACAGATGGGTTCGTGCAGAAGTCCGTGGGCACGATGACAGAGCGAATATGTCTAAACGTATTCGTGAAGGATTCGAGCCTGTAAGAGCGGAGGATCATCCTGAATTTGATGCTCCTACGATTGAGGACGGTAAACACGCTGGCGTAATAGGTGTTGGTGGTCTAATTCTCGCTAAAATTCCTGAAGAAACCGTTGAAGAACGTAATCATTACTATAACAGTAAGACTGCGGAACAACTTAGCGGTGTCGACAATGATTTACTGCGAGATAGTGATCCTAGAATGCCTCTGAGACAAAGCGACATTCGAAGGAACACGAAAGTAGAGTTTGGTAGTCGTGAAACGACTACTGATTAATTTCATCATTTTCCTTAGAGGATAAAATCTCATGGCTAATACTGACGCCCCTAATGGGTTCACTCCAGCCTACCACCTTTACGGTGGCGTGATTCGTCCTCAGAAGTTGCGTATTGCAAGTGGTACTAACGCTTCCATATTTACTGGAGACGTAGTTAACCTTTCTTCTGGGTATGTAATCCAAGGCACCGCCACAGGCACTCCATGTGGAGTATTTGCTGGCGTTTATTACACGGCGACCGATGGTTCTCCGACATTCTCAAACATGTGGACAGCAGACGTAGCTACGCTAGGTGGTGCTGACGCAGAAGCGTATGTCTATACTGATCCAGGTATCGTGTATGAAGCACAATTTACAGCGGGTACCCCTGCCGTAAGTTTCATCGGAAGTAAGTACACTATTTCCACAACTGCTGGAAGCACTTCTAATGGCCGTTCTAAAGAAGGTGTTACAGCGACAACCAGTAGCGGAATCGCGTTGTTGAACAGGTTCGTAGACTCCCCAAGCAATAGCATCGGTGCTAATGCTCGTGGATACTTTACGTTCCCAACTAACGTATTCGCTGTATAGTCTGAGGAGAGTAACTAATGGCTATTAATAGAGCGCAACTCGTAAAAGAGCTTGTTCCTGGCCTTCATGCTCTTTTCGGTTTAGAGTATGATCGCTATTCAGCAGAGTACGAAGAAATCTTCGAAACTGAAACTTCAGAACGTGCTTTTGAAGAAGAGGTAATGCTGACTGGTTTTGGTGAGGCTCCTGTCAAGTTTGAAGGTTCTGGTGTTACTTATGACACTGCGCAAGAATCTTTCACTGCACGGTATACTCATGAAACTGTCGCGTTGGCTTTCAGCTTGACTGAAGAAGCTATTGAAGACAATTTGTATGATACTTTGTCATCACGTTATACACGAGCACTAGCTCGTTCTATGATGACCACCAAAAACATTAAGGGCGCTAACGTGTTGAACAATGCGTTTAGTTCTTCTTTCCTTGGTGGTGATGGTAAAGAGCTTTGTGCAACTGATCACCCGACTGTGGGCAATGAGACTCAACGCAACGAACTTTCGACTGCGTCTGACCTCAATGAAACCTCACTAGAACAGGCGCTGATCGATATCGCAGCTTTCGAAGATGAGCGTGGTCTTAAGATCAATGCTCAAGCTAGAAAGTTGATTATCCCTACTGCACTGCAATTCGTTGCAGATCGTCTTCTGGAAACCCCAGGACGAGTAGGCACTGCGGATAACGATATTAATGCAATCCGTAACATGGGCATGGTTCCTGAAGGATACACGGTTAATCATTATCTAACTGATACTGATGCCTTCTTCCTGACGACTGATGTTCCTAACGGACTGAAGCATTTTGTTCGATCTCCAGTAGCAACCAGTATGGAAGGTGACTTCGAAACTGGTAACGTTCGTTATAAAGCCAGAGAACGTTATAGTTTTGGCTTTAGTGACTGGCGTGGTATTTTCGGTTCTCCAGGAGCTGCATAATACTGCTAAGAAAGGGGCACTTGTTGCCCCTTTTCTTTTTCTCCTGTATAAACACTTTATCTGAGAAAAATTAGTTTTAGTGACTGGCTCAGCAGACGTTTACGAAGACACTAAAACGAACCCTTTCGTAAAGAGGTAACTACAATGGCACAGACCACTTTCGCTGGCCCAATCCGATCGTTGGCGGGTTTTATAAACGCAGGAACTAACGCTACAGTTAGTTTAACCGCAGACACAACAATAACTGTTGCAGCTCATGCGGGGAAAATTCTTCTTTGTAATGATGCAGATGGCAAATTCACGTTGCCTTCAATTGTTACAACTACTCCCACTGATCCGACTGCCCCAGATCAAACGAATAATCTAGGTGCTCAATTCACATTCATAGTCGTAACTGCTGCTACTGACATGGATATTTTGACAGACGGCACTGATAAGTTCGTTGGAGGAATTTACACAGGGGTAGACGATGCAACTGGTAAAACCTTTATTTCTGGTGCTTCTAACGATGTGATTACGCTAAACGGTAGCACTAAAGGCGGTATTGCAGGAAGTATTATCCGAGTTACAGCTATCGCTAGTGCGAAATACGCAGTAGAAGGATTGACCCTTGGATCAGGTACTCTCGTTACTCCGTTTGCAGACGCTTAATACTGGAGTAAATTGATATGGCAGATGCAGTAACAACAACTACTATCTCCGATGGTACTCACAAAGCTGTCATACAACTAACTAATCTTAGCGACGGTACTGGCGAAAGTGCCGTAACTAAGATTGATGTTAGTGGTTTGGCAACGAGAGAAGACGGAACTGCCTGTAGTAGCGTGCTTATAGAAAAAGTAAGTCATTCAATTATTGGTTTTACGCAAGTACAGCTCTTATTTGATGCTACGACGGACACCATCGCTCTTGGATTAGCTCAAGACAGTAATGGTCATATGGACTTTAGTTCTTTCGGAGGACTCAAAAATACATCAGGTTCTGGTAAAACCGGAGATATAAACCTGACCACTATTGGAGCGTCCTCTAACGATAGCTATGTCATCGTTCTAGAACTTATCAAGAAGTATGGTTAATGGCTACATCAGGTACACGCACCTTTACTTTAAGCGCGGCAGATGCGATTGAAGAAGCCTATGAGCTTGCTGGATTAGAGTATCGGACAGGATATGACGGGGTAACTGCTCGGCGATCTATGAACATTATGTTCGCTGATTGGTCAAACCGTGGTATCCAGCTTTGGGAAGTAGAACAAGTCTCCCTTGATTTAGTTCAGGGGACGACTTCCTATTCTCTCAATCAATACGATATTGATATTTTAGATGCGGTCATTAGACGAACAATTAATGGCACGCAAACAGATTTCCAAATAGATCGTATTGGTAGAGGAGAGTATTTAGATATCCCTAATAAAACTACACAAGCTAGGGTTACTCAATACTATTTAGAAAGAACGATAACCCCAAAGTTATATGTTTGGCCAGCTCCTGAAAATTCCACAGATAAGTTTATTTCTTATCGGTGGAAAAGAATTCAGGATATTTCTGGGTCTGTAGACGATGTAGATTTACCTAGTAGGTTTTTACCATGTTTAGTCACGGGGTTAGCTTTCAACTTAGCCTTAAAAAAGAACCCTGACAAAGCAGGGCTGTTACAGCCGTTGTATGAACAAAACCTAGTTAATGCGATACGGTACGACACTGATGATTCACTTCAATTAGTGCCAAAGCGGACGTATGTTTAATGGCTTTTGCATTAGGTAAATACTCTTACGGTGTTTGTGATCGCTGTGGGTTTAGAACTAAATACTTAGACCTCCGCATGGAGTGGACAGGTTTTAAGGTTTGTTCAGAGTGTTTTGAGCCAAAACACCCTCAATTAGAACCACCTAGACAAGCGACTGATCCAGAAGCCTTAAGACAAGCTCGACCAGAAGTATCTTTGCCACAATCTCAGCTTGGAGTGGTTAGAACGACTGGGCCGAGTAATACTACAGATAGTGGTGTTAATGTCGGAGGACAACCTTTATCTGTCGTAGATCCTATCGGGACTAAATTCGATGGGGTATTCGGCACAGGTGAAATTGGAACTGTTACAGTGGAGACCTCATGAGCTTTACGTTAGCTACTTTAAAATCTACTGTGCAAGATTATTGCGAAACTTCTGAAACTACCTTTGTCTCAGATTTAGACACGTTTATAAAAGAGTCTGAAGAAAGGATTCTCAAAAACGTTGAGCTTCCTGTTTTTAGAAAAAATGTAACAGGTTCAGCTGCAAGCAGTAATACTTATCTAAGCACCCCAACAGACTTTTTAGCACCATATAGTCTGGCGGTGATTTCCAGCAATGTTTATACATACTTGTTGTTTAAACACGTTAGCTTTATTAGAGATTACACCCCTAATCCAGCAACAACTGGAGCACCCAAGTATTACGCTCTTTTTGACGACAATACTTTTATGCTGGCCCCAACGCCCGATCAAAACTATTCTTTTGAATTGCATTACAAGTATCGACCAGCCTCTTTAACAACTACGTCTGGTTCAGAAACGACTTGGCTATCTGTAAATGCCCCAGACGCTCTTTTGTATGGCACCTTAGTTGAAGCTGCGACGTTTTTAAAAGTGCCTGAGGAAGTAGCCCAGTACGAACAAAGATTTGTTCAAGCAATAAATAGCTTGAAGAATTTGGGACAAGGCTATGGCGCAAGAGATGAGTATCGTTATGATATCGCTAGAGGGTAAATAACATGTTAGTTGGTGCTTCTAATATGGAAGTTGGTAACGTATTAGTTACCACGACAGAAAATAAAGGACACTCTGTAGAATTTTGGGCTGAATCAGCTGCAAACAGAATTGTGAGTGTTGGAGGAAATTGTCATCCTTTAATTGCGCAACAGGCAGAAGCGTTTAAAGAAGATGTCAAAAACGTCGTTGCTTTTTATTTGGCTGAGGCGGTAAAAAGTGACAGAACTACTCTAATCGCTCAACTAGAAAACCAAGGTCATCAGGATATGGCCGACATCTTAAGGAGACTGTAATGGCTATTTCAACTGCGATGTGTACAAGTTTTAAAAAAGAAATTTTAGAAGCTGTTCACAACTTTAAAAACTCTGGTGGAAGCACGTTTAATCTTGCCTTATACACTAGCTCTGCTAGTTTAGGGGCGAGCACTACTGCATACACCACCTCTAACGAAGTGTCTGGTACAGGTTATACTGCTAAAGGTGCTGCATTAACTCGTGTAGACCCAAGCACTTCAGGAACTACTGCTCTAACTGATTTCTCTGATTTAACTTTCTCGAGCAGTTCTATCACAGCTCGAGGCTGTATGATCTTCAATGATTCAGCATCAGGAGATCCATCAGTGTGTACTCTTGATTTTGGTGGGGATAAAACTTCTAGTTCTGGCGATTTTACTGTTCAGTTTCCTACAGCTGATGCAAGTAACGCAATTATCCGTATAGCTTAGAGATAATATGTGGCAAACGTTACTGGCTGGGGCAGAGGCACTTGGGGCGAAGATGCGTGGGGTGAGCCAGACCTTATTGAGGTCACAGGCGTTTCAGCCACGGGTGCGGTTGGGTCTGTCACAGTCTCGGCAGATGCTAATGCTACGGTTACAGGTGTTGCAGGAACGAGTGCGGTTGGGTCTGTCACAGTCTCGGCAGATGCTAATGTCTCTATCACAGGCGTTTCGGCAACAGGCTCAGTCGGTTCCGTCACGGTTTCAGCGGATGCGAACGTCAGTGTCACAGGCGTTTCCGGCACAGGTAGTGTTGGTTCTGTCACCGCCAGTGGAACCGCAAACGTTTCTGTCTCAGGAATTTCAGCAACGGGTTCGGTCGGCTCCGTCACTATCGTCGAAGGTACGGGCGTCGACGTCTCGATCACTGGTGTCAGTGGTACGGGTGCTATCGGAACGGCTACTGTATCCAGTGATGCGAATGTTAGTGTTACTGGTGTTTCTGGCACTGGATCCGTTGGCGCGGTTACGGTCGCGGTTGGAATTATTGCTACCCCAACAGGTGTTAGCGGCACAGGGGCTGTCGGAACGGTTACGACTACTGGCTCAGCACTTGTCACTCCAACAGGAGTTGAAGGAACAGCAGAAACAAAACAAGTTTTAGTGTGGGGAATCGTAGATGATTCTCAAACTCCAAATTGGAGTAATATAGAAGATAGTCAGACCCCAGGATGGTCTGTCGTATCAGACAGTCAAACCCCAGATTGGGAAGAGGTAGCTTAATATGGCAACTTATGTAAACGATTTACGGCTCAAAGAGATCGCCACTGGTGATGAATCAGGCACGTGGGGCACCAGTACAAATACTAACCTCGAGTTAATTGCTGAAGCATTTTCATTCGGCACGGAGGCTATTACTACCAATGCCGACACGCACACTACTACTATTGCTGATGGTTCTACTGACCCTGGCCGCAGT
>Ga0181553_10002802_pt1 | contig 15181 bp, 17 predicted proteins | sample 011ome_17_FD_133753 | JGI IMG/M metagenome (GOLD analysis project Ga0181553, IMG submission 133753) | Coastal salt marsh microbial communities from the Groves Creek Marsh, Skidaway Island, Georgia - 011502XT metaG (megahit assembly) | ecosystem: Environmental > Aquatic > Marine > Intertidal...
ATCCAGCTTGTTTGATTTCCTGAAGTAAGGTTGTAATTCCCGTACTTTCTGCCTGAGAGTTATAAGAATAGGTTAAAGCATTACCCTCTTTAATTACGGATAATTTATAAGCTTGTAAAGCAGGGGGTATTTGACTCACAGGTTCTTGTAATTCAATCGTCAGCATTTTCTGACCCATTTTCTGCATAAGATCTGCTTTGTTATCTGTAATGATAATCTCCCCATGATTAATGACGGATACGCGGTCAGCTATAGCCTCAGCTTCTTCAATATAGTGAGTGGTTAAAATAATAGTCACGCCTTTTTTTTGAAGTTCTAATACCACTCGCCACATATCGCGTCGAAGATTAATATCCACGCCCGCCGTCGGCTCATCTAAAAATAAAATTTTCGGTTCGTGTGATAGCGCCTTGGCAATGAGCGCTCTTCTTTTCATCCCGCCCGATAATTCTCTCAGGCGATTATCTTTTTTATCCCACAAACTTAAATCTTTTAAAATTTTTTCTATAAAGGCAGGGTCTTTTTTCTTACCGTACAACCCTCGTGTATAAGAGACGTTTTGAAAAACTTGCTCAAATGCTTCCAAAGTTAACTCCTGCGGCACCAACCCAATTAAGGATCGTGTTTGGCGATAATCTTTTACCACATCAAATCCATCAACTGTAATTGTTCCAGAAGTTGGTATAACAATTCCGCAAATGGCATTGATTAAAGTGGTCTTACCTGCACCGTTGGGACCTAGTAAGGCTAGGATTTCTCCTTTTTTAATTTCTAAATTAACGCCCTTTAATGCCTCAAACCCACCCGCATAGGATTTTCGAACGTTATCAATTTTAATTAATGTTTCTGTGGTCATTTGGTTGATCCGGTAATGTATCTTAGATAGTTTAATGCATCAAAAATAAATTTTAAGACACTCTTTTCTTTTTACTCTTTTCTATTAAATAAGTACTCAATAAAACGGTTAATAAGGCCACCACTATTTTATGGGTGATGTGTTCGCCTAAAAAAATAAAACCAAAAATAAGGCCAAAAATGGGAATTATGTAGGCCACTTGAGACTGAAAAACAAGCCCATTATTTTTTAAAATATAAAAACGCATCAACCACGCAATCGCTGTGGCCACTACTCCTAAATAAATAAGAGAGATCGTGGAAGAAAAAGAGGGGGTTAGCGATAAAGGGTCTTCAAAAATAAAAACCAAGGGAAAAATAATCAGTGTCGCCCAGACTAAAATACTTGTCGTGAGTGTTTCATTTTTGACGTGTTTTAGGCGCAGTGAAAATAAACCGCCCAAGGTATAGCACAACGGCCCTAAAATAATAAACAGCGCATATAAGAAATTAGATTTGTTTACCAACAGATCATCCGAAAACAAATACACAATTCCTAAGAAGCCAATCACAATCCCCGTCAATTTTAAAATATTTAATTTTTCATCTTGGATAAATAAATGACCCAAGATGGTGGCAAAGATAGGAGCGGTGGACATAAGAATGGCAGCAAAGTTACTTTGTACTTTAACGATACCAAAGGAAATGAAAAAGAAGGGTAAGACCAGGTTCACGATGCCGATGGTGGCATACCAAAACCAGTGTTCTCCAAAAGCCTCAATTTTAATTTTCTTGATAAAACAATAAATTACCATGACCAGCGCTGCAAAAAATATTCTGCCAAAGGCAATGGTTAAGGGGGTATAGGTATGGGAAGCAATTTTAATATTAAAAAAAGCGCTGCCCCAAATTGCGGCTAGCACAATCAGTAGAGTAAAATCTTTCAGCGATGCTTTATGCATTAATCAAGGGTAAACTGAACACGTTTATTCATTTTCCCTTTACTTTCATATTTAACAAATTGAAACGTACCAATCTCTTGGGTATTAGCTAGATGCGTACCGCCACAGGGCTGGAGATCAATGGTGCCAATTTTCACTAAACGTATCTTACCCGAAGTCCGCGGGGGTTTAACCGATAGTGTTCGCACGAGTTCCGGCTGTTGATCCAACTCTTCTAGTGTAATCCACTGATAAGAGATGGGATGAGCCTGTTGAATAAATTCGTTGATAATGTGATTGAGGGATTCAAACTCAAATCGCTCTTCACCTAAGTCAAAATCTATACGACTTTTCTCTAAACCTATTGAGCCACCTGTTACATAATAAGGTAAGGCTGCACACAGCAAGTGCATGGTTGTGTGCATGCGCATTAAACGATAACGATGATCCCAATCAATGGTACCGGTCACCTCCCCGCTAGCTCCCTCAATTGGATTTTCTAAGACATGGGCGATGCCTTGCTCGTGCTTAATTGTATTGATAACATTAACTTTTAGACCATTAACTTCTAAGACGCCCTTATCTCCGGGCTGGCCGCCGCTTTGCGCATAAAACACACTGTCCTCAGTAATCAGTTTATCGTCCTCTATTAATTTAATTGGGCTGGTGAATTCTTTTATATAACTATCGTTGAGATACATCATCGCTGGGCCTCTTGAACTTTATATTCTACACATGCCTCCACTCCTCCTTTAGAGTTACTCTCCAGTTCACACTCGGCGATAAACTGATGGTATTCAAAAGTCGAGGTAACATAAATCCCAAACCCTATAAGACCAAAGACGACAACGCTGTATAATATTTTTTTACCCATGTTAAATCAGTCGATCTTGAAATCCTATCAGTTGATGATTAACAATAATATCAGATTTTTTAATTGGTCGGATTAATTCAATTCCCTCGAGGCTAATACAACGACTGAGGGCAACATAGAGCTGACCCGGCGCAAAGGATCCCAAGCTCATATCAATGATTACTTTTTCAAACGTCTGGCCCTGGCTTTTGTGAATGGTAATCGCCCAGGCTAGTCGCATGGGAAACTGTTTAAAGGAACCTGTTATCTCTTCGAGTACTTCGTGTTGGTCATCATCATAGGTGTATTGAATACGATCCCATTTTTCTTTTTTTACTTCATAAATTTTATTATTAATTTTCACTTTAATCATTTTTTGCGCAATATCATGAATGGTTCCAATGGAACCGTTCACCCATCTTTTCTCCGAGTCATTTTTGATCATAATCACCTGCGCGCCTTTTTTTAATTTGAGAACTTCATCGGTAGGAAAGAGTTCTTTATAAAACTGTCCGGTTGCCTGCGCCTTATACGAGAACTCCTCTTGGTCGAGTTGTTTCAAATATTGTTGATTGATAGCACTGGCCCGTGCATTGGTGGTCGTGAGAATGATTTTTCCCTCCTCCATTTGTAAACGATGAATAATAGTTTGATTGAGTGACTCTAATTGCGTGGTCGTAATGGACCCATCGCGTACGGCATTCAATAAATAAATAAATCGCTCATCGGTTTGGCGATACATACTTTGCAGTTCGAATGTTTTAAAATGGGCATCTAAAAAAATATTAGAATGAAAAAAGAAGTGTCCTCTGGGATAAAGGCGTTCTAATAAAGGCGATTCATCCATATTCACAACCGGGGGAAGCTGGAATAAATCCCCAAAAACAATCACTTGCACACCACCAAAAGGCTGAGTGAGTTTTTTACGATGAACCCGCAACGAATAATCAATTGCGTCCATTACGTCTGCACGAACCATGGAAATTTCATCAATAATTAATGTTTCTAAATTTTGAAGGACTTCCACCTGACGGGCTTTTTTAATATGGCGTGTTTGGATTACCTTTGGCGGGAACCCAAAAAAAGAATGAATGGTTTGGCCTTGCACTCGAATAGCGGCTACCCCCGTAGGAGCCAATACAGCAGTATTTTTTTTAGTAATAGATCGAAAGTATGCCAGCAAGGTGGATTTACCACTGCCTGCCTTACCGGTAATATAAAAATGCTCCTTCGTATTTTCTAGTTGATCAATAATCGTTTCAAATTCTTCACTGAGTTCAAAATCATCTGGTAAGAGACTGTTGTAATTTTTTTTATGACCCATCGATAATCTCTTGAATCATTATAAAACATTCTTTGACGGTTCTTTTTTGAATTTGTAGGCGAGAAAGTTTCGAGGAGAACTGCAATTTTTTGATATATATCGTTTTTTGATAACACACCCCTGCATACACTAAACCCACTGGCTTTGTTTTCGTTCCCCCTCCCGGTCCTGCGACCCCCGTCGTAGCAAGGGTTAGCTGACATTGTGAAGTTTTAGCTAGATTAAAGCACATCTGAGCGCAGACTTGTCGGCTCACCGCTCCATTTCGACGAAGTGACTCGGGGCTGACTTTTAATAACTTGCTTTTCGCTTCATTCGAATAAGTAATCACTCCATGTTGATAAATAGCCGATACCCCAGGATAAGAAGTAAAGGCTGCAGCCAGCAAACCTCCTGTACAAGACTCTGCTGTCGCAACGGTGATTTTATGTTCAATGAGATATTGGATGATGCGGGCTTCGAGTTTCATTAGATACTTAATTCATATTTTTTTATACATAATAATTCAATCGTGAATATATTACTCAAGATGATTATTTAACTATTAATCCACCTAGAAAGAAACATAATTTGAGTATGGTATTTGAAAATCTAAGTTTGATGACTCTTATCTATGTTGCATTAGTCTATTTTTTGGGAGGGCTTACTCAAGGTGTGTTGGGAGTGGGACTGATTACAGTTGTTATTGCTCTTCTTTCTTTTGTCTTTGATGTCAAACTAACCATTGCCTTAGTTCTCGTTCCAACATTAGTGACTAGTTTTTTTCAAATGATTAATGGAGGAAACTTAAAAAAGATAATTCCTGATGTAAGAGTCTATTTGATATTCTCCACAACTCTGATTATTCCAGGTGTATGGTTATTAAAGTCCTTAAACTCTAATCTTATTCTTGTATTTATTGCGATCATCTTATTTTCAAACTCGGCTTTGTCTTTAATGAATAAAAAAATCTCTATTCCCTCCTATCAACATCCCTTGAGTCAATCCTCAATGGGATCCTTAAATGGATTTATTATTGGCCTAACTAGTATCTACACCATGCCCTTTGTTTTTCTCCTTCAATCACTTCAATATCCTAAAGAAAAAGCAGTTCAATTTATGGGGCTGGCTTTTGTATTATACAGTTCCATGCAATTAATTACTTTTAGCTCAATGCAACTTATTGATTGGAAGACGTTTATTCCTTCTCTGCTCGTCACCCTCCCCGTTGTGATTGGTTTTTTTGTGGGAAAAAAAATTCGAAGCTATATCTCAGAAACTTTTTTTCGTAAATTATTTCATCTCATGCTCATCATTATGAGCATCGTTATTATTTTGAACGTTATCTAATAAAAACATTGAAAATTATCTCATTTAACCCATTCAAATACGACATAATTGGTCTTGCTTCCTAGTATTCTCAGGCATAAAGTTGAACGCACTTGTTTTAAAATGGAGGGAAAATGAGTAAACCGAATAATCTTGAGCCTTTATGGATGCCTTTTACACCGAATAAGGCTTTTAAAAAAGATCCGCGCATCATTGTGGGTGCGAAGGATATGCATTTTATTAGTGATGATAATCGACAAATCTTAGATGGTACGGCAGGCCTGTGGTGTGTGAACGCCGGTCATGGCCGAAAAAAAATTCAAGAAGCTGTAACTAAACAAATTGAAGAACTTGATTACTCTCCCCCATTTCAGTTTGGTCACCCTAAACAATTTGAACTTGCTAATCGCTTAACAGAAATTTTTCCTGAAGGTATGGGACATGTCTTTTTATCAAACTCTGGTTCTGAGGCCGTCGACAGTGCTCTGAAGATTGCCCTTGCCTATCAACGTTCGCGCGGTCATGCAGCCAAAACAAGATTAATTGGTCGTGAACGAGGATACCACGGTGTCGGCTTTGGCGGTATTAGTGTCGGTGGGATGGTGAAGAATAGAATGTACTTTGGAACCATGTTAGCCGGCGTCGATCACTTACGGCATACGCATAACTTAGAATTAAATGCTTTCTCCAAAGGTCAACCCCAACACGGCGCTGATCTAGCTAATGACTTAGAACGCTTAGTTCAACTCCATGACGCCTCGACGATTGCGGCAGTCATCGTGGAGCCTGTTGCAGGATCGACGGGCGTGCTTCCACCTCCGGTAGGATACCTTCAACGCCTAAGAGAACTTTGTACCAAGCATGATATACTGTTAATCTTTGATGAAGTAATTTCTGCTTTTGGTCGATTAGGTAAATCCACCGCGTCTGACTATTTTGGAGTTATTCCTGATATGATTACTTGTGCAAAAGGCTTAACCAATGCCACGATCCCAATGGGGGCTACCGTGGTGCAAGACTTTATTTATGAATCAATGATGGAGCACTCCGATGCACCAATTGAACTTTTTCACGGATACACCTATTCTGGCCACCCGGTAGCTTGTGCCGCTGCCTTAGCGACTTTGGATATCTATAAAGAAGAGGGTTTATTTGAGAACGCCGCTAAACAATCTCCCGTCATTGAAGAAGCCGCGCATAGTTTAAAGGGTACCAAGAACGTGATTGATATTCGAAATATGGGATTAATTGCTGCCATTGAAATGGCTCCGAGTTCAGCTGGTGTCGGTGTTCGAGGGTTTCAGGTGATGAAAAAAGCTTGGGATATGGGTCTGATGGTGAGAGCCAACGGTGATACGCTAGCCTTTTCTCCCCCGCTGATCGTCAAAGAAAACCATATTGATGAAATGTTTACGAAAGTAAAACAGGCGATTGAGCAAGTAGACTAATTACATCTGTTGCACAACCCGTACCTAGGTTAAACCAACCTTGTGGTTGGTAGACACCACAGATCATTAACCAGCGGTAAAGAAATACCACTGCAGGCACAACAACGATCGCATTAAATAGGAAAAGCAATACTGATAAAAGTATTCTCATAGGCAACTGTATTTTGATGTAGGCTGCATAAGTAATGCGAATAAGTAAACCGGTGATGACCGCAGCCAGTAGCAGATACTGCGCATCTAAATGGGTTACAATAAATTCATAGTACATTTTTTTGTTTTATACTAATTAGTAAGTTTAAAAAATCTAAAAAATAAGTTTTTTCTTTTGCTGTAAGTTTTGATCAAAGTTATGTTTGGATAGATATTTTTGATAACCTTTTTTTAAATTTCTCCACTCCTTATCGATCACAGAAAACCAGGCTGTGTCTCTATTGCGACCCTTAACAATTGTGGCTTGTCGAAAAATACCTTCAAACTGAAAGCCTAACCGCAAGGCAGATTTTTTAGACGCCTCGTTACCATTATTACATTTCCATTCATAACGACGATACCCCAGATCTTCAAATGCATTTTTCATCATTAAGTACATTGCTTCAGTTGCCTCCACAGTTCTTTGAAGAAGAGGTGAGTAAGTAATCCATCCCACTTCAATTGTCCCTATATCAGGATTAATTCTTAGGTAGGAGGCTAAGCCTGTATATTTTTTATGCCTTTTAGAATAAATCGCATAAAAAAAACAATCCATCTTTTTTAAATAGTTTTTAAATTGAGCGATATTATGAAAAGGACCAGAAGGCATATATCTCCAAAGATCCCCTGAGTGATCTAATTGAAAACACTCATAAAGATCTTGACTGTGTTTTTGACTATTTATTGGTTCTAAAATAACAAATTCCCCCGTTAAGAATTTCCTTTGAGGTAACTTTGATTTTTTAAAAGATATTTTTTCACCCAACATTAATTAGTGACCATATATTTTTTGAAATTTAATTTAATAACAAATTATTTTATTTGAATAGTTAAAAATATTGACTAAGTCCATATTTTTAATAACTTATTCGAATGCTAACAGATATTGAAAAACTACTTAAATCAAAGGATTTGAGTCTGACTTCTGTTCGTCTAGCTGTTATTAAGGCAATTGAAGATCACCCCCACTCAGATGCAGATACTATATATAAATATGTTCAAAGTGGGATTGCCACAACTTCCAAGCAAGCGATCTATAACAATTTAAGTGCCTTGGTGGAAAAAGGAATACTGAGAGAGATTAAACCCAAAGGGAGTTCCTCTCTTTATGAAACCAAGGTGGATGATAATCATCACCATTTAATCTGTCGAACCTGCCAGACAGTCATGGATGTGGGATGTAAAAGTCATGCCCCGTGTTTAGAAATTCATCATGATCATGGATATCAAATCGACGAGGCAGAAATAGTATTTTGGGGGACATGTCCTACGTGTTCTACCTCTAGTTACAAAGGAGTAAATAATGAGTAAATGCCCAGTGGCCCATGGTGGTCATACAAATATGGAGAAAGCCAATTCCGATTGGTGGCCTAAAAATTTAAATTTAGATATTCTTCATCAACACGATCAAAAGACTAAACCTTTTAATGGTTCTTTTAATTATCGAGAAGAAGTTAAAAAATTAGACTACGCTGCTTTAAAAGCGGACATGGTTAAACTAATGACAGACAGCCAGGCATGGTGGCCAGCGGACTGGGGTCACTACGGTGGGTTGATGATCCGTATGGCTTGGCATAGTGCAGGTACGTATCGTGTGACGGATGGTCGTGGCGGCGGTGGAACCGGTGATCATCGTTTTGCTCCTTTAAACTCTTGGCCGGATAATGCGAACTTAGATAAAGCTCGAAGATTGCTATGGCCGATTAAAAAGAAATATGGCAATAAAATTAGTTGGGCGGATTTAATGATCTTAGCCGGTAACGTGGCCTATGAGTCTATGGGATTAAAAACTTATGGTTTCTCCTTAGGGCGTGAAGATATTTGGCATCCAAATAAAGATATCAATTGGGGACCTGAAACCGAGTGGTTAGATAAAAAAAGATATGCCGATAAAAACGATGAAACATCTTTGGTTAACCCGCTAGCGGCCGTACAGATGGGTTTGATTTATGTGAACCCACAGGGTGTCAACGGTGAACCCGATCCACTTAAAACCGCTCAAGCAGTGCGTGAAACATTTGCTCGAATGGCTATGAATGATGAGGAAACCTGTGCTTTAACAGCCGGTGGTCACACCGTTGGAAAATCACACGGCAATAATGACGGTAGTTTAGTTGAGGCGGAACCCGAAGGTGCGGCCATCCATGAACAAGGCCTGGGATGGATAATCAACAAAAAAAGAAGTGTTGGAAGAGATACTTTGACCAGTGGTATCGAAGGTGCATGGACAACCCATCCGACTAAATTTGATAATGGTTATTTTTACCTTCTATTCACTTATGATTGGGAATTAAAGAAAAGTCCTGCCGGTGCATGGCAGTGGGAGCCGATTAATATTAAAGAAGAAGACAAACCCGTCGACGTGGAAGATCCTTCTATTCGTTTAAACCCCATCATGACTGATGCGGATATGGCGATGATTAAAGATCCAGCGTACCGAAAAATCTCGGAGCGTTTTTATAAAGATCCTGCCTACTTTCAAGATACCTTTGCTCGTGCCTGGTTTAAATTAACTCATCGTGATCTAGGACCTAAGACTCGCTACATTGGACCAGAGGTTCCTCAAGAAGAATTAATTTGGCAAGACCCCGTACCTGCAGGAAACACAAAGTACGATGTGGCTACTTTAAAATCTAAAATTGAAAATAGTGGACTTAGTATTGCGGAAATGATTTCTACTGCTTGGGATAGTGCTAGAACGTACCGCGGATCTGATCTACGCGGTGGTGCGAACGGTGCTCGAATTCGATTAGCCCCCCAAAAAGATTGGGCGGGTAATGAACCTCAACGCTTATCCAAAGTACTTGCTGTACTAGAACCAATTGCGCAAGCAGCAGGTGCAAGTATAGCAGATACGATTGTTCTGGCAGGTAACATTGGACTGGAAAAAGCAATTCAAGCTGCTGGTAGTAAAGTTGCTGTTCCCTTTAGCCCTGGCCGCGGTGATGCCTCAGCTGACATGACCGACGCAGAGTCTTTTTCTTACTTAGAGCCTGTACATGATGGGTTTAGAAACTGGCTCAAAGAAAAATATAGCGTGAGCGGTGAAGAACTTTTACTGGATCGTTCTCAGTTGATGGGTTTGACTGCTATAGAAATGACTGTCTTGATTGGCGGCATGAGAGTGCTCGGCACCAATCATGGTGGTAGCGCCCACGGCGTCTTTACAGATAAAGTCGGAGTATTGACGAATGACTTTTTTGTGAACCTACTGGATATGGCTAATAAATGGAGTCCTAAATCAGATGGCACCTATGAAGTGATTGAACGCTCTAGTGGTAAAGTAAAGTGGACGGCCACTTCTGTTGATTTAGTCTTTGGTTCAAACTCCGTTCTTCGATCCTATGCTGAGGTGTACGGCCAAGACGATAACAAAGAAAAGTTCATCCAAGACTTCGTCAATGCTTGGGCGAAAGTAATGAACGCCGATCGCTTTGATTTGAACTAAAATATCTCATAACACAGGTCTTATTATATAGACAATAGGGCCTGTGTTTTTTTAGCACTATGCTATCTTTTCATTAACTTTTTTGATTGAAATATATATGATCTCGCCATGATCAGATCTTGGATAATTTTTTTAGCATTTTTTATATCAACACAGGCTTGGGCTGTTGATCAGGTTAAGCTTTCCCTCGACTGGGTACCGCAAGGTGAGCACGGTGGATTTTTTCAAGCTATTGCTAAAGGTTATTATGCCGATCAAGGTATAGAAGTAGAAATCGTCCCTGGTGGACCTTCGGTTAATACCAAGGCCATGTTAATGGCCGACCAAGTAGAATTTAATATTGGTGGCAGCGCGGGCGCTTTGAATTATGCATTACAAGATCTTCCTTTTTCTGTGGTGGCAGCTTACTTTCAAAAAACACCTCAAATTTTAATGTCTCATCCCAATGTGGGGATTGACCACCCCTCTGATTTTGTGGGGAAGACTATTTTTCTTTCTAATTTTGGTCGTTTATCTTTTTGGGCTTTTATTAAAAATAAATATAACCTCTCTGATGATCAGTTAAAAAGTTATAACTTTAATTCACAACCTTTTATTGAGGATCCGCAATCGATTCAACAGGGTTATTTATCGAGTGAGCCTTTTGCTATTCAGAAGACAGCGGGGTTTGAGCCTGTCATCCACCTATTGGCAGATCACGGTTTCACCGCTTATGCTAATACAATTGAAGTATCAAATCAGCTCATTCAGGATAATCCGGATTTAATAAAAAGATTTTTGATTGCATCCAATCAAGGTTGGAAAGATTTTCTAGAAAGTGATCCAACTCCCGCCTTTGCTTTAATCCAACAATTAAATCCTGATATGCCTTTAGATAAACTGGCGTATGCACTTCAAAAAATGATTGAATATAATATTGTCACCGGCGACGGCAGCCCTATTGGCTCTATGACAGATCAAAGATGGCAAGATTTTTATGAAATGTCTGTAAAATTAGGGATTTACGAAACTGAATTTGATTATAAAAAAGCTTACACACTTCAATTTTCCAATTAAAATAAACCCCGATGTCTTTAAGGGTTCTATCCGATAGCGATCGTCGCTCCAAACTTCAAACCGATCAGGAAAAAGTAATTGCCCAACTGCACCAAGTTTCCAAAAAATATAAAGGCGCACAATCCAATGCATTAGAAAACATTGATATTGATGTATTTCAGCAAGATTTCCTATCCATTCTAGGGCCTTCGGGTTGTGGTAAAACAACTATTCTAAAAATGATGTGCGGTCTGGCACGCCCCACTTCAGGTAGAATTGAATGGCCCACCTCTAATTTTCAAAACTCACCTCAAAACCCGGCTAATTTAAGCTTTGTCTTTCAAGAGCCTAATTTACTTCCTTGGATGAATGTGTATGAAAATATCAAACTGCCGTTGAAAATTTTAAAAGAAGATAACTACCGCGCGGATGAAAAAATTTATGAGATTATCAATCTAGTGGGCTTAAACGGATTTGAACGATATTACCCTAAACAACTATCCGGCGGCATGAGCATGCGAGTTTCCATCGCCCGTGCTTTAGTCACCCAACCCAAAGTTTTATTAATGGATGAACCTTTTAGTGCCCTTGATGAAAATAGACGATTTGAATTAAGTCAAGAAATCCTAAAAATTAAAAAAGAAAAAAATCTAACCGTAGTTTATGTTACCCATAGTATTTATGAGTCAGTGTATTTATCGGATCGTATTTACGTAATGCAATCTCACCCAGGAAAAATTTTTAAAGAATTTGATTTTGCCGGTATTGAAAAAAATGAAGATTATCGTTTTTCCAGTGAATTTTTTGAACAGGTTAAAATTGTTTCTGACTCTTTAAAAGGAGTAAAGTTTGAATAATCGATTCCAATCTATCTTCATAATTATATTTGTTTTTGTGTTGTGGGAGGTTCTAACCCATGCACTTAATATTAAATGGTATTTATTACCGCCTCCTTCCATGATCCTAGGATCAATTTTTCAAAATTTCAGTTCTTTAATGGAGTCCATGCTAGTTACATTAAAAGTTACTTTAATAGCCCTATCCATGTCAGTATTGATTAGTGTGAGTTTGGCAATTTTGTTTTATCTCTCAAAAATTTTAGAGCGATCCATGATGCCAATTACTGTGGTTCTTCAAGTAACACCGATCATTGCTATAGCCCCTTTAATTTCTATTTGGGTGGATAGTTCAGAAATGGCAACGCTTATTTGTGCTTTTTTAGTGGCCTTCTTTCCCCTTTTAACCAACACCATTACCGGATTGAAAAGCACTGAAAAAAATCACTTAGATCTAATGCGGCTTTACCGTGCAAATAAGTTAGAGTTAATGCGTTTCGTTGTTCTCCCCAATGCACTACCGTATTTTTTATCTGGTTTAAAAATTAGTACAGGCTTGGCCTTAATTGGTGCCATTGTAGGAGAGTTTGTTATTGGCCCTATTTCTGGTCATAGTGGTTTAGCGTACCGTATAATTGAATCGGGCTATCAATTAGAAATTCCGAAGATGTTTTCCTCGGTATTCTTAATTTCGATTATGGGTATTGTTTTATATAATGTAGTAAGGCTGCTCAGTTATTATATTTTAAAGAATTGGCATTCCAGTTATAGCCACACAGATTAATTATTGATCAAAATTTATTTTATTGAGAATTCCCAGGACTGTTTTTCTGTTATCCGCTATTTTTTGAAGATCTAATTCATCAAATATAATATGATTGGAAATACTTTGAACCCGTGCAGAGGGCTGAATGTTCACCGAAATGGGAAATTCATCATTTTCATTTGCATAAATTTCTTGAGCCGCTTCACTAATTAAATAGTTCAGTAAAAGTTCGGAGTCAGTTTTAGTTTTTTCATTTAAAAGTGCTATCCCCGAAATATTTACATGCGCCCCTCTATTAGTTTGATTGGGAAATAAGATGGTAGCTTGATCTAACCAAACTTTTTGATTTTCATCATTCAACATTTGAAAATAATAATAATGATTGCCTAAGCTTATATCGCATACTCCACCATAAATCGCTTTAACTTGGTCACGGTCGTTGCCTTGTGGTTTTCTTGCAAGATTCGAACGTAGTTGAATTAGATAATCTTCCAGCCATTGCTCATCGTGATGCTCTAAGAGAGAAGCAAAGAGGGAAACATTATATGGATGGAACCCTGATCGAGTACAAATTCTTCCTTGGTATTCGGGAAGTACGAGGTCTTCGTAGTCCAAATTCTTTAAATTTAAATCTTTGGATACGTAGAAAATCCTGGCCCGCTTGGTTAAAGCCACCCAATCATCAGTTTGTAAATAGTCAGGAATATTAGATTTGGGAGTTAATTTTATAGTTGCTCCCGCATCCGCGATATCAATTAAATGCGAAATATCAGAGGATAAAAAGATATCAGCAACAGGATTATTTCTTTCTAAAATAATTTTTTGAACGAGGCCTTTTTGCGAGTAAATCCATTCAACCGCTATGCCTGTTTGGATTTCAAATTCTTTCATCAGCGGTTCAATCAGTTGGGGTTGGCGCTCCGAGTAAACCTTAAGGGTTTTAGCAGAGGAATAGGAAACTGGGAGAGATAAAAAAAGGCTTAAAATAATTTTCAGTATCATTTTGATTGAGTGATTAATTATCAGATAATTGCCGATTTTTATATGAAATAATTGTTACAAGCAGTTTTGACAAGTCCCTATAATTTCTAAATTCGTATGAGAAATATTATTTTTATTCAGGCCCATTGTCTTCGTTAACTCGTGAATGGAAACTTGGGGTTTTTCTTCAATGGTGGAACATTTACTACAAATAAAACCCACAAAAGTTTCGTGGCTATTTTTATGAAAGCAGGCCACATAACTGTTATTAAAATTGATGCGATGAATAAGATTTTTTTCTACAAGTTTTTTTAAGACACGGTAAACCTGCATGGGCTTTAAAAGTTGCTTATATTTCAAAAGGTAAGCCTCGATGATTTGATAGGCGCTCATTGCTTTATGCCCTTGAATAAGCATATTAAAAATATTTTTCTCGTAAACATACGAGAACTCTATTTTTTTGCTTTTAATATTACTTAAACATTTTTGATGTTTTATATTTGACATGCTCAATTTTGTTATGTTATAACATCAAACAATAAAACAGTAAACATTAAATGGAACATTTAATAGAGCGAATTGATTGGTTAAACGACTACACCCTCCTGCGTGGTTTTGTATTTGGGGTGGTACATACGATCATTCCCCTTGTTGGTTTTTATAGTGGATGGTCAATTAATCGTTTATTAAAAATTGCCTCTAACGGATATATCGCAGGTATTTTTGGAGTGATTATAGCTCATGTAATTGCTGATTTTATTGCGGCATCCTTGGATCCGCACATGCAGGCTGCCACATTGGGGATTGTGATCGGAGGACTTTTGCCGGTAGCCCTTATTCCTGTATTAGACCGATATATCACCAAAAGTAAGCACCATATCGTAGTTGGCGACCATGAAGATATTAAGAAAGACCTAGAAGATCATCACCATTAGGCGCTAAATAATTAGCTTTTTTGTCTATTGACATAAAAAAAGACCTATATATATTGACCACCTTTATTATGTACGCAGTTCTAAAATCAGTCGGAAAACAGTTTAAAGTATCACCAGGTGATGTTTTAAAAATGGATAAAATTGAAGGAAATGTAGGTGATTTAATTTCCTTTAAAGACATTGTTGCAGTTGGTAACGGCGATAAGTTTGAGCTTGGATCCCCTGCTGTTCAAGGTGCTGAAGTTTCTGCGAAGCTCCTCCATCAAACAAGAGACGATAAAAT